>JACCED010023142.1_pt1 | contig 20134 bp, 34 predicted proteins | sample 7455021 | NCBI WGS metagenome assembly JACCED01 (sample SAMN15323456, study PRJNA562643) | freshwater metagenome | isolation source: river surface water | place: USA:Blue River Watershed | collected 2017-08-19
AACGTGCGCACTTTTTTGCCTTCTTTTAGAACTTCGTGGTTTTTAAGATTTGTCGCATCTGGCCTTATTTTTAAAGCATTTGCGACTTCCAAAGATACCTTCCATATGGGCTTTGGGTCAAAATGAGATTTACCCAAAAACCCATTGAAATCAAGATATTTCGCTAGTTGACCCAAGAAATATCAGGACTGGCAAGGGGTCTGGCTACCCTTCCGAATCAGCCACTTCGGCTTGCCTATTTTTAAGGGTTTTTGCGATTCGATCGGCATATTCAGATTCAGGTGGGTACTCAACTGAAACCAAAGTCAGCGGGTGGCCAGGAGCCATAAAAACACCTGGATCTTTCACGGCGCTTTGCAGGTACTGCGCCAACCATTCTTTAGTTCGCTTACCTTCACCAATTGAGATGACTGCCCCAACTAATGCGCGAACCATCGAATAACAAAATGCATCAGATGTGATATCCACGCGAATTAAGTCATCAACTCTGGTCCAGGAGAATTTTTGTAAATTTCGAATTGAACTGCCGTAATCGGTCCTGCGGCAAAATGCCGAGAAATCATGCAATCCAAGCAGTACCTGGCTGGCTTCATTCATCGAATCAACATCTAGGTGGCTGCGGTGCTGATAAACGCGCTCTCGGCTAAGCGGATCGCGCAAACCCTCTTTAATGAAATAGGTATAGCTGCGAGAAAGCGCTGCAAATCTGGCATCAAAGTTTTGATCTGTGTGAACAAGCGCCTTGATCACAACGTCTTCATCCAAAATGGCGTTAACTTTATAAGCCAAATCAGGAAGGCGTTCACTCCACTCAAGTGGAACATCTAAGTGCATAACTTGCCCTGTGGCATGGACACCAGCATCTGTTCTGCCAGCGCATTGAACGATAGTTCTTGGGCCACGAATTATTTGAGTGAATGCCTCTTCAATGCAGCCTTGAACAGTGCGCTGATCTGGTTGCATTCCCCAACCAGAAAAGTCTTTGCCGTCATAGGAAACTTCACCGCGGATACGAATAAACCCCTCGGCCACATTTGTGACGAGGGGTTTATTCATTAGCTTTATTTAAGAAGTTACTACTTTGATTCTTCGTCAGTAGTTTCTTCTGCAACTTGCGCAGCTTCAGCTTCAATAGCTTCTACTTCTTCAGCTGCAGCTTCTTCTTCTGGTGTTTCAATAACTGCTTCTTCAACTACTTCAACTGGCGCCGGTGCTGCTGCCTTTGGAGCTTCAGCTGCCTTCTTTGTTGCTGCAGTTGCTTCACGAACAACAGCCTCAGCAAGTGGCTCAACAAGTTCGATGACTGCCATTGGAGCATTGTCACCTTTACGAGGACCAATCTTGATGATGCGGGTGTAACCACCTTGACGGTGCTCGAAGCGCGGACCGATTTCAGTGAAAAGCGTGTGCACAACACCCTTGTCGCGGATAACGGTAAGAATGCGACGGCGAGCAGCTAAGTCATTTTTCTTAGCGATAGTTACTAGACGCTCTGCTACTGGACGAAGACGCTTAGCGCGTGCTTCGGTAGTAGTGATGCGACCATGTTCGAATAACGCAGTTGCAAGGTTTGCCAGAATTAAGCGCTCGTGTGATGGGCTTCCACCCATACGTGCACCCTTTGATGGTCTTGGCATCTTTATCTCCTGTCAATTCACTTTCGAAAAGACGAGACAGCTTTAATTAAAGCTGCTCATCCTCTGCGAAACTCTGGTCGTCATCTGATGCTGCTTCTTCGCCTGAGGCTTCGAATACTTCATCTTCATCGTCGTAATTATCGTCATATGCACTTGCGTATGTGCTTGGGTCAAACCCTGGAGGGCTGTCCTTAAGTGCAATACCCATTGAAGCTAATTTGTCTTTAACTTCATCGATTGACTTAGCACCGAAGTTGCGGATGTCCATTAGATCTGCTTCTGAACGTGAAATTAGTTCTCCAACAGTGTGGATACCTTCACGCTTTAGGCAGTTGTATGAACGAACAGTTAGGTCAAGTGCTTCAACTGGCATGTTTAGCTGTTCAGCTGCGAACTGGTCAGTGACTGATGGTCCGATTTCGATACCTTCAGCATCAACGTTTAGTTCGCGGGCTAAACCAAATAGTTCAACAAGAGTTGAACCAGCAGATGCAACTGCGTCACGTGGAGCAATTGAACCCTTAGTTTCAACATCTAGAACTAGTGAGTCAAAGTCGGTGCGCTGTTCAACACGAGTTGCTTCAACTTTGTAGGTCACCTTTAGAACTGGTGAGTAAATTGAGTCAACTGGAATGCGACCGATTTCGCCACCGCTTGCCTTGTTGTTGGCAGCAGAGATGTAACCGCGGCCTTGTTCAACCACGATTTCCATGTCGATCTTGCCCTTGTCGTTAAGTGTTGCAAGGTAAAGATTTGGATTGTAGATTTCAACGCCTGCTGGTGGCTGGATATCAGCTGCAGTAACAGCGCCAGCACCTTGCTTGCGTAAGTACATCACTACTGGTTCATCGAACTGTGAAGAAACCACAAGGTTCTTTAAGTTCAAGATGAATTCAGTTACATCTTCTTTAACACCTTCGATAGTGGTGAATTCGTGTAATACGCCTTCAATCTTCACACTGGTGATTGCAGCACCAGGGATAGATGAAAGTAACGTACGACGAAGTGAGTTACCTAGGGTGTATCCAAAGCCAGGTTCTAGCGGAGCTAAAACAAAGCGTGAACGGTTTTCGGAAATTACTTCTTCCGATAGTTGCGGGCGTACTGAGATCAGCACAGTTTCTTCCTTCCGGCGACAACCACTATTTGAAGTCGCAGTTTGTGGGGATAGTTATTACTTGGAGTAAAGTTCGACGATCAACTGTTCCTGGACCTGTGTATCAATTGCTTCACGGGCAGGAAGTGAGTGGACCAAAATGCGCATGCCAGCTGGGATAACTTCTAGCCATCCTGGAACTGTGCGTTCGCCAATTTCTGCATAAGCAACCTGGAACGGGGTTAGTTCCAAAGATGCCTTGCGTACTTCAACTACGTCGTTAGGGCTAACGCGGAATGACGGGATGTCTACCTTGTTGCCATTAACAAGAATGTGACCGTGGCGCACAACTTGGCGAGCCATGTCGCGGCTCTTTGCAAAGCCTGCGCGGAACACAACATTGTCTAGACGTGATTCAAGAATGCGAAGTAGGTTTTCACCAGTCTTGCCGTGCTTACGGCTAGCTTCTTCGTAGTAACCACGGAATTGCTTTTCAAGTACACCGTAGATACGTGCAGCTTTTTGCTTTTCACGCTTCTGTAGTAAGTACTCAGATTCCTTAGCACGACCACGGCCATGTTGACCTGGTGGGTAAGGACGACTTTCCATTGGACACTTCGGTGAATCACACTTAGAGCCCTTAAGGAATAACTTTGTTTTTTCGCGACGGCAACGCTTGCAGTCTGCTCCGGTATAACGAGCCATTTAATTAATCTCCTAAAACTAATTCGTCAGACGCGGCGGCGCTTTGGTGGGCGGCAGCCGTTGTGTGGGACTGGGGTCATGTCTTGGATAGTTCCAACTTCTAGACCACTTGCCTGCAGAGAACGGATCGCAGTTTCGCGACCTGAACCTGGGCCTTTAACGAATACGTCTACTTTTTTCATACCGTGTTCCATTGCACGCTTTGCGGCAACTTCAGCTGCTTGCTGAGCTGCGAAAGGTGTGCTCTTACGGCTGCCTTTGAAACCAACTTGGCCAGCTGATGACCAAGAGATAACTGCGCCTGATGGATCAGTAATTGAAACGATTGTGTTGTTGAATGTGCTCTTGATGTAAGCCTGGCCTACAGCAACATTCTTTTTTTCTTTGCGACGAATTTTTTTCGCACCCGCCGCGGTAGCTTTCTTTGGAGGCATTGAATTCCTTTTTCTTAAATCAGAGGAAGATGGAAGGCAGCTAAATTACTTAGCGACCTTCTTCTTTCCAGCCACGGTCTTCTTTGGACCTTTACGGGTACGGGCATTGGTGTGGGTACGTTGTCCACGGACAGGTAATCCACGACGATGACGGATACCTTGGTATGAACCAATTTCAACCTTGCGGCGAATATCGGCTTGTACCTCGCGACGAAGGTCACCTTCAATTTTGAAGTGTGCTTCGATGTAGTCGCGCAACGGAACTAGTTGTTCATCCGTTAGGTCCTTGACTCGAAGATCTGGGCTGATACCGGTTGCGTTCAGAATTTCATCTGCGCGCGTACGGCCAATGCCATAGATATAGGTAAGTGCGATCTCTAGACGCTTTTCGCGTGGGAGGTCAACACCAACAAGGCGTGCCATCAGGCGTTACTCATTTCTTTTCTAGGTAAAGGTCTCGCACGTTCACCAGTCCTTGCCGCCTGACAAGGTCTCCGGCCTTTACGCCCCGGAGGTGTCGTTCCGTCATTACGCACGCGTAACGATCGGGATCGGGTGATCGTCTTTTATCGTCGAACTGTTAATTAACCCTGGCGTTGTTTATGACGTGGGTTTTCGCAAATGACCATAACAACACCATGACGACGAATGACTTTGCACTTGTCGCACATTGGTTTAACGGAGGGATTAACCTTCATTTTTCTTTACGTCCTGATCACTTGTAACGGTAAACAATTCGTCCACGAGTTAAGTCGTATGGAGATAACTCCACAACAACTTTGTCATCCGGAAGAATACGAATGTAGTGCATACGCATTTTTCCTGAAATGTGTGCAAGCACTTTGTGACCGTTCTCAAGTTCTACCCGGAACATTGCATTCGGTAGAGCTTCAGTGATGGTGCCTTCTAATTCGATGGCGCCGTCTTTTTTGGCCATATAGTTCTTGTACTCCCATGGATCGGGCTAATTACTTTTGTAAGAAGTCCGAAGGTTGATGTTACGGCAAAACCCACCAAAACATGAAATCCGCTAACCTCTACCCCACCAAAATAAGGGTTTTTCACTCAAGGGCTAAAAGGTGGCTATAAATACAGTATTAAAGGCGCTCTGCGGGACTTGTAATCCCGTGAATCTCGAAATATTTGGCCCCGCCATCATGAGCGGTTAAAACCCAAGGACCCTCTTCGGTGATCGCAACAGTATGTTCCCAGTGACTAGCTCTTGATCCATCATCAGTTACAACAGTCCAATTATCAGCAAGAGTGTGCACGTGTTTGCCACCCATAGTCACCATCGGTTCGATTGCTAAAGCCATTCCAACTTGAAGCTCTGGACCAAAACCAGGTCGACCATAGTTTGGCACTGATGGATCCATATGCATTTTGGTTCCGATCCCATGACCTGTGTATTCCTCAAGAATTCCGTAATCACCTTCGGCACGAATTGAAGTTTCGATTGCGTGACCGATGTCAGTCAAGTGATTTCCGGCAACACATTTAGCAAGACCGGCCCACATTGATTCTCTGGTAACTGCACTTAGCTTTGATTGCGCAGCAATCTTTGTGCCAATTTCGATTGTGACTGCTGAGTCTCCATGCCAACCATCAACGATCGCACCGAAATCAACTGACAAAATATCGCCATCAGCTAGTGCGCGTTCATTTGGAATTGCGTGCACAACTTCATCATTAACCGATGAACAGATCACCGCTGGGTAGCCGTGGTAACCAAGAAAAGATGGTGTTGCACCAAAGCGCTTCAACTCTTCGCGGGCAATACGATCAAGATCTCCAGTTGTAACTCCAGGAACAGCTTCTCGTTCAATTCTTGAAAGGGTGTCGGCAACAACAAGACCTGCTTTACGCATCTTTAAGAATTGTTCGAAAGACTTAATTTCGAATTTGTCTTTGCGACCGAACATCGAACCCCATCAAAAGTGAATAGGTTTCTAGATTAACGTTTGCCCGATCCATCCGCCATTTTCACAACCTGGTGGAATCAAGAAAACTGCTGAGCCAATTGGTGTTGTCCAAGTATTTAATGAATCCATGCTTTCAAGTCTTTTTTGAATTTGCATAAATTGATGCAAACCGGCTTGAAATGAAACAAAGATTAATCCTTCATCAACTTCTTGTGAACTAGAACTTTCTGTCCGATAGTTATACCCACGGCGATGAATCTTCATATTTTCCATCCGCGCTCTGCGCATATGTGAATCGCCAGGAATAACCAGACCGTGGTGATCTTTCGCTTCAAAATCTGCAGGAGTGAACTCACCACCACCAGATAGTGGTGCGCCACTTTTGATGTCGCGCCCAATGCTTTTACTTTTCAAATCTGGTGAAAGTGTTTCCCATTTATCTAAGTTCATAGCAATTCGACGAATAACCATTACAGTTCCACCGGCTGCCGGACCAGAATTTATCCAGACAGCTTGGTTGAAATCATCAGAATCAGGTTTGAAATTTGCCGTGCCATCCTTTTGTCCCATTAGATTGCGTGGCGTTTGGCCTGCGACTAAATCAACTCGTGGCAAGAAACCTGTCTGCTGCCAGTGCACATCAGCAAATGGCTTTGCATCAGTGACAAGTTCCCGGACTGCGTGATGGACTTTAACTAAATCATTTCCGCAGATCTGAATAAGTAGATCCCCGCCTGACCATTCTTCTTTTAACTGATCAATCGAAAGCGATGGAATCTGATGAATCATTGCATCGCCCTTGGCCAGAGTTGGACCAAATCCAAAAGTGATCGTCAGATTCGATTCTCCTTGGGCCAAAGTTTCTTCGTTATCAGCTAAAGTCGGTTTACCTTCCATTAACCGAGCTGCATCGGTAGTCCAGACTCTCATCAGGCGACCTAATGCCTCTGAATTAGTTTCAGGTTTTAGATTGAATGCAATCCAGGTGGCATGTTCTTGTGGTGGTGTTGCAATTCCTGATTGATACTTGCCAAAGAATTGCTCAACAGAGTCTGTTGAGCCACTCTTTATTGCAGCACTCAAACCAACTGAAGTAGCAGCAACTGCTGCTGCCCCTACCCCAGCCTTAAGAATTGTTCGACGTGCGATGTTAGTCATTACATTCCTGACATGGAAGGTGATGGTTCACCTGAGTGGTAGTGCTCTTGTTCTATATTGATCACTTTCACCGGTCCAGTAACATCAAGTTCACTTCCGTCATCAAAAGTCAACGTAATAGTTACTTCAGCGCCAGCAATAAGTGGTTCCTTCATTCCCATGAGCATCACATGGTTTCCACCTGGTTTCAGTACTTCAGAAGATCTGGCTTTAATTACAAGGCCACCAGATTTTTCTTGCATTACTCCATCTACTACTTCGTGTATTTGAACCATTGGTGCCGCATCTGACTTTCCGCCAACAAGCGTCATGTCATGATCTGAATCATTGGTCAGAGTCATAAATGCACCAGTCATGAATGAGCCATTCATGGACTCAGACATTTCATCATTTGCCTTTATGACTACTTCGGTAGCGATTGGTAGATGTGAATCTACGCTGACTTCAGCACAAGCTGCAGTCAGTAAAACGGCAAACATGCCGAATATTAATTTTTTAAACATTATTAATCCTTTGTTAGTTGTTAAGAAAACGCGTTAAACAACAACAAAAGGTGGCGCCCTAGAAGTTCGGGCATTTTTTAAGAATTGATCTTGCAGAACTTTGATCTGCCAGAAATTTAGAGAACTTGTTGGCTCAACAATTATTGTCACTTGTGACTTAAGGATTACAAGCGCTTTAAATAACCTAAGTTTTAGGGCATCACCAATTTTGGTATCAAACGCATCGGCAATAATTACCAAAAGTGGTGATGACCACATCATCAGCATTAGCAGTAGATCAAGTGGTCCCCAGATTGATGGGAAAAATAATTCACTCGAGTAATTGATGCTGTAAGTGGCGATGATGAAGTGCGCAAGCAAAATTGACATTCCAACGTAAGCACCCAGCACAAAAGCTGACTTAATTTTGGCGGCAAAAAAACTCATTGCCGCGCAAAATAACAATGCATGGATCACATTGAAGTAGTAACCGTCGGCGATCTGAGCAATCATGAAAGCAGAAAACATCCAAAAAGTTGTCACCGCATGTTTGGTGATTGAGTATTTATTTGGACTTAACTGACTCACGTTTTAAGCGTACTACTAGCCATTAATGGCTTGCATGATGCGGCCAGTGACCTCATCAACGCTGCCTAGTCCATCAACTTCAACTAGGATTGCGCGTTTTGCATAAAGTTCAATAAGCGGTGCAGTTTGTTCGCCATAAACTTCGAGGCGTCGACGAATCACTTCTTCAGTGTCATCGGCGCGGCCTTGTTCTTGGGCGCGATTTAATAATCGTTTAACTACTTCATCTGTATCAGCAGTTAACACAATAACTTTGTCTAGATTTTTTCCAGAAAGCATGCCATCAAGTTCTAATACTTGAGCAACTGTGCGTGGATAACCATCAAGCAAGAAACCAACTTTTGCATCTGATTCTTTTAGGCGATCGCGAACCATGCCATTTGTTACTGAATCTGGAACGTATTCGCCAGCATCCATAAATTTCTTAGCTTCTTGGCCAAGGGCGGTGTTCTGCGCAAGGTTTGATCGAAAGAGATCACCAGTTGAAATATGTGGAATGCCAAAGTGTTTAGCAATGAAGACAGCCTGGGTCCCTTTGCCAGCTCCTGGCGGACCCATAATTAACAAACGCATTACTTTAAGAAGCCTTCATAGTTACGTTGCTGCAACTGGCTTTCAATTTGCTTAACGGTGTCTAAGCCAACGCCAACCATAATCAAAAGGCTGGTGCCACCAAAGATAAAGCGTTGGCCAACGCCCAAAACCGCAAATGCAATGTAAGGGATAGTGGCAATCGCAGCTAAGTAAAGCGCACCCGGCAGAGTGATTCGATTGATCACAAATGCAAGGTAATCACTTGTTGGCTTACCAGCACGAATACCTGGAATGAAGCCACCGTATTTCTTCATATCATCTGCAACTTCAACTGGATTGAAAGTAATTGATACGTAGAAATAGGCAAAGAAAAGAATCAAAGCAAAGTTGGTGATCAAGTAAGCCGGACGTCCTGAATTGAAGTTAGTGGCCATCCACTGCGCCCAAGTTGCAGTTGATCCGGTCAACTGAACAATCAGTAGCGGCAGATAAAGAAGTGATGATGCGAAAATTACTGGAATAACACCAGATTGGTTCACTTTGATTGGTAAGTAAGTTGATGTGCCACCGTATGAACGACGACCAACCATGCGCTTTGCATATTGAACTGGAATACGACGTTGAGCTTGTTCAACGAAAACCACACCAGCGATAGTTGCAAAACCAATTAATAAAGTGATGATGAATTTAAGTGACCCATCAATTTTCCAAATTGAACTTAATTGACCTGGGAAAGTTGAAATGATCGAAGTGAAGATCAGAATTGACATACCGTTACCAACGCCACGGTCTGTGATTAATTCACCTAGCCACATGATGATCGAGGTACCAGCGGTCATAACAATAACCATGGTTAACAAAATCTGAATTGACTGATCTGGAATTAATTGTTCAGCACAACCTTGGAACAACTGTCCTGGTGTGCGAGCCAGAGTCAAAATTGTTGTTGACTGCAAGATCGCAAGACCAATAGTTAAGTAACGGGTGTACTGAGTGATTTTTGCAGTTCCTGCTTGACCTTCTTTTTTCAAAGCTTCAAGACGAGGAATTACCACTGTAAGTAATTGAATAATGATGCTTGCAGTGATGTAAGGCATGATGCCAAGAGCAAAAATCGATAGCTGAAGTAATGCGCCACCGCTAAATAGATTGATCAAGCCATAAATACTGTTGTCTTGAACTTGAGCAATACAAGTTTGGATTGCCCCGTAGCTAACACCTGGTGTTGGTACTACGGAGCCCAAACGAAATAGCGTGATGATGCCAAAAGTAAACAGGATCTTCTTACGTAGATCGGGTGTGCGCAAAGCTGCGGCAAATGCACCTAACACGTTTCCTCCGGTTACTTTTGACTAACGTTTAATTTCTGACTGTATTAATACAGCGCAAAAACTAGATCTGGGTAGCTGAACCGCCAGCAGCGGCAATCTTGGTCTTTGCTGATTCGCTGAATGCATGTGCACTCACCTTTACAGCAACTGAGATTTCTCCCTGGCCAAGTACCTTTACTAGTTCGCCCTTGCGAACAGCGCCAGCCTTAACTAGATCAGCAACAGTTACTTCGCCACCCTTAGGGAATAGCGCGTTGATTGTTGCCACGTTAACTGCTTGGTATTCAGTACGGAATGCGTTCTTGAAACCTTTAAGTTTAGGAGTACGCATGTGTAGTGGCATTTGACCACCTTCGAAGCGCTCCGGAACTTGGTAACGAGCCTTAGTACCTTTAGTACCGCGACCTGCAGTCTTACCCTTTGAACCTTCACCGCGACCGACGCGAGTCTTTGCAGTTTTCGAACCTGGGTTTGGACGTAAGTGATGAACTTTAAGTGTCATTGTTACTTAACCTCTTCGACGCTAACTAAGTGACGAACGGTGTTAACCATGCCACGAATTTCAGGACGATCTTCTTGGATTGCAGTATCGCCAATTCGCTTCAAGCCAAGTGAGCGCAGTGTTGCACGCTGATTTTGCTTTCCGCCAATTCCTGACTTCAACTGAGTTACTTTAATCTTTGCCATTAGTGAGCCACCTTTTCAGCAGATGCCTTTAGAAGTGCAGCTGGAGTCACATCTTCAACAGATAGACCGCGACGAGCAGCAACAGTTTCTGGACGTTCAAGCATCTTTAGTGCTGCCACAGTTGCATGCACGATGTTGATTGCGTTGTCTGATCCAAGTGACTTACTTAGTACGTCATGGATGCCAGCGCATTCAAGTACGGCGCGAACTGGGCCACCAGCGATAACACCAGTACCAGCAGATGCTGGACGAAGCATTACCACACCGGCTGCAGCTTCACCCTGCACCGGGTGCGGGATAGTGCTTTGCACGCGAGGAACAGTGAAGAAACTCTTCTTTGCTTCTTCAACTGCCTTTGCGATTGCAGCTGGAACTTCTTTTGCTTTTCCGTAACCAACGCCAACTTTGCCTTCGCCATCGCCAACTACAACAAGTGCAGTAAAGCTAAAGCGACGACCACCCTTAACCACCTTTGATACGCGGTTAATGGTTACAACGCGTTCAACAAAAGCACTCTTTTCAGCAGCACCTTGAGCGCGACGGTCATCATTGCGACGTTCACGGCGTTCGCCGCGTTCGTTACCTTCACGATTATTAACAGCCATTTTCGTTTCCCCTTAGAACTCGAGGCCGCCCTCACGGGCGCCATCTGCCAGGGCCGCAATCCGGCCGTGATACTTATTTCCACCGCGATCAAATACAACAGATGAAACGCCTGCTGCCTTTGCGCGTGATGCTAAAAGCTTTCCAACTTCACGAGACTTATCTGACTTATCGCCAGATGCCTTCTTTAGTTCTTTTTCCATTGTTGAAGCAGCAGCAAGAGTCTTGCCCACTGTGTCATCAACGATCTGAACCAAGATGTGACGAGCTGAACGAGTTACAACTAAACGTGGACGTTCTGTTGTACCTGTTAACTTTTTGCGAACGCGAGAGTGACGACGCTTGCGCGCAATCGCTTTCTTATTACCCGAACCTAATTTGGCTATGACAGACATGATTACTTCTTGCCAGCCTTTCCAGCCTTGCGACGAATAACTTCGTCTGAATAACGGACACCCTTTGCCTTGTATGGATCGGGTTTGCGCAGTTTGCGCAGATTCGCTGCAACTTCGCCAACTTTTTGCTTGTCGATACCGACAACGTGCAACTTAGTTGGTGTTTCAACATTGAATGAGATGCCTTCAGGAGCTTCCACCTTGATTGGGTGGCTGTAACCAAGGGCAAATTCAAGACCATTTCCTTGAGCAGCTACGCGGTAACCGGTACCTGAAATTTCTAGAGTCTTTTGGTAACCCTCTGTTACACCTTGAACCATGTTGGCAATAAGTGTGCGAGTTAGGCCATGAAGTGCACGTGAATTGCGTTCGTCGTTTGGACGAGTAACAACTACTTGACCTTCTTCTTTTGCAACTGCGATTGGCGCTGCAACGTTGTGAGTCAAGGTGCCTTTTGGACCTTTAACAGTTACTTCTGCACCGTTGATTGTGATATCAACACCTGCAGGAACGTTTACTGGAAGACGACCGATACGTGACATGTGCTCCCCTTACCAAACGTAGGCAAGAACTTCTCCGCCTACGCCTTTCTGTGCACACTGCTTATCGGTTAGTAAGCCAGTTGAAGTTGAAATGATGGCAACACCAAGTCCGCCAAGTACGCGAGGAAGAGCAGTGCTCTTTGCGTAAACGCGAAGACCTGGCTTTGAAACGCGACGAACACCAGCAATTGAGCGTTCGCGGTTTGGACCATATTTAAGGCTGATGTTTAGCGTCTTTCCAACTGTTGCATCTGCAACTTGGAAGTCGGCGATGTAACCCTCACGCTTGAGGATTTCAGCGATGTGTTCTTTCATCTTTGAGTGTGGCATTGACACAGACTCATGATGAGCCGAGTTTGCATTACGAACACGGGTTAGCATGTCCGCAATTGGATCGGTCATTGTCATTTTGGCTTTTCGCCTTTCTCGTCGCGGTATCCCTTATCAGGACCTACGTCGTTGTTTGTTACCAGGAAGACTTTGTGACGCCTGGTAGTTCGCCACGGTGTGCCATTTCGCGGAAGCAAACACGGCATAGACCGAATTTGCGGTAAACCGCGTGTGGACGACCGCAACGTTGGCAGCGGGTGTAACCGCGAACCTTAAACTTTGGGGTCTTTGCTGCTTTGTTCTTAAGAGATAGTTTTGCCATCTTCTTATGCCTCCTTGAATGGGAAACCAAGAAGCTTTAGCAGCGCTCGGCCTTCTTCATCGTTAGCTGCAGTTGTCACAAGAGTGATATCCATACCACGCTGGCGATCAACTGAATCTGGATTGATTTCATGGAACATAACTTGTTCGGTTAGACCGAAGGTGTAGTTACCGTTTCCATCAAACTGCTTTGCTGATAATCCACGGAAGTCCCTGATACGTGGAAGAGCTAGAGTCAAAAGACGATCTAGGAATTCCCACATACGATCTCCACGAAGTGTTACGTGTGCGCCAATTGGCATACCTTCACGAAGTTTGAACTGTGCGATTGAAAGCTTTGCTTTTGTAACCTGTGGCTTTTGTCCGGTAATCGCGGTTAGATCGCGAATTGCACCTTCAATTAGCTTTGAGTCACGAGCAGCTTCGCCAACACCCATGTTCACAACGATCTTTGAAAGACCAGGAACTTGCATCGCGTTTGCAAACTTGAATTCGCTCTGCAGTGCAGGAACGATTTCGCTACGGTAGCGAGCCTTTAAGCGTGGGGCATCTTTAACTGCGGTAGCCATTAGATGTCCTTTCCAGAACGACGAGCAACGCGAACACCGCGAGTGCCTTCGTAAGTTGTGCCATCAGTGCGCTTCTTTTCAACTTTGTTGCGACGGCCGCCAACCTTAGTTGTCTTGCCATCAACAAGAAGTGCAACGTTTGATACGTGAATCGGGGCTTCAACAGTTTCGATACCGCCAACTACAGCACCGCGAGTTGTCTGTTCTTTACGAACGTGACGCTTCATGCGGTTAACGCCTTCAACGATAACTTTGTTGGCATCTTCAAGAACTGCAATAACAGTTCCCTTAACGCCCTTGTCTTTACCTGCGATTACTAATACTTCGTCACCAGTTTTGATTTTCATTACAAAACCTCCGGAGCTAGCGAAATGATCTTCATGAATTTCTTATCGCGTAGTTCGCGGCCAACTGGACCGAAAATACGGGTTCCGCGTGGTTCGCCGTCAGCCTTAAGAATTACAGCTGCGTTTTCATCGAAACGGATGTAAGAACCATCTGGACGGCGGCGTTCCTTAACGGTGCGAACGACAACTGCCTTTACGACATCGCCCTTCTTAACGTTGCCACCTGGGATCGCGTCTTTAACTGTAGCGACGATGATATCGCCGATACCTGCATAGCGACGTGCTGAGCCACCAAGAACACGGATAACCAAAATTTCTTTGGCACCTGTGTTGTCGGCAACGCGTAGTCGCGACTCTTGTTGAATCACTCTTGATCCCTACCCTTACTTAGCTTTCTCAAGGATTTCAACTAAACGCCAGCGCTTAGTAGCACTTAGCGGTCTAGTTTCCATCAATAAAACGCGGTCACCGATGCCAGCAGAATTCTGCTCATCATGTGCCTTTAGCTTTGCGGTGCGAGTTAGAACTTTGCCGTATAGCGGGTGCTTGAAACGTTCTTCAACTGCAACCACAACGGTCTTGTCCATTTTGTCGCTAACAACTAAACCTTCGCGAACTTTACGATCGCCACGATCTGTCTTACTCATGCTGCGCCACCTTCAACCGGTGTAATACCTAGTTCGCGTTCACGCATAACTGTGTAAAGACGAGCGATGTCTTTACGCACAGCACGTAGACGACCATGTGATTCAAGCTGTCCGGTGGCAGCCTGGAATCGTAGGTTGAATAGTTCTTCTTTGGCTTCGCGTAACTTTGAAACTAGTTCATCGTTAGCTAGACCACGTAAATCTGTAGTGGTTGTTGCTGCCATTAGATTTCCTCTCGGGCAATAATGCGGCACTTCATTGGAAGTTTGTGCATTGCACGGCTAAGTGCTTCGTGAGCAACTTTTTCGTTCGGGAATGCAATTTCAAAAAGCACACGACCTGGCTTGATGTTTGCAATCCACCATTCTGGAGAACCTTTACCTGAACCCATACGAGTTTCAGCAGGCTTCTTAGTTAGTGGACGGTCTGGGTAAATGTTGATCCAAACTTTTCCACCACGACGAATGTGACGTGTCATTGCGATACGTGCAGATTCAATCTGACGGTTGGTTACATAAGCAGGTTCAATTGCTTGCAGACCCCATTGACCGAAAGAAACTTCGTTACCGCCCTTTGAGCGACCGTGACGGTCTGGGTGGTGCTGCTTACGGTGCTTAACGCGACGTGGAATTAACATGCTTTACGCACCTTCCGTTACTTCTGCTGCTGGAGCTGTTGTTTCAGCTGTTGCGGCTGGAGCTGCTGCTTCATTTGCACGAGGAGCGCGTGGAGCACGTGGCGCGCGAGGAGCACGCGCTGCTGCTGTTGCAGCTGCTGCTTCACGTTCAGCGCGGCTACCAACTGCATCGCCCTTGTAGATCCAAACCTTCACGCCGATACGACCGAAAGTTGTGTGCGCTTCGTAGAAACCGTAATCAATGTCAGCACGAAGTGTGTGCAAAGGAACGCGGCCTTCACGGTAGAACTCAGTACGGCTCATTTCAGCGCCACCAAGACGACCTGAAACCTGAACGCGAACACCCTTAGCACCTGACTTAAGTGCACTTTGGATGCCCTTTTTCATAGCGCGACGGAATGAAACACGGCTTACAAGTTGTTCTGCAATACCTTGAGCAACTAGCTGAGCATCAGCTTCTGGGTTCTTAACTTCAAGAACGTTTAACTGAACTTGCTTGCCAGTTAGCTTTTCAAGCTTTCCACGAATGGTGTCTGCTTCTTGACCACGGCGACCGATCACAATGCCTGGGCGGGCTGTGTGAATGTCAACGCGTACGCGATCACGGGTGCGTTCGATTTCAACACGTGAAATACCAGCACGTTCCATGCCTTCGGTCATCAGCTTGCGAATCTTCACATCTTCAGTGACGTAGTCGCGGTAGCGCTCGCCCTTCTTGGTTGAATCGGCAAACCACTTTGAACGGTATTCCGTTGTGATACCTAGACGGAAACCATAAGGATTAATCTTCTGACCCATGGATTAGCCCTTCTTCTTAGTGTTAGAAATTGATGCAGCGTCTACTGATTCAACAACAACAGTGATGTGTGATGTGCGCTTAAGGATCTGACTTGCGCGACCCTGTGCACGAGGACGGAAACGCTTCATAGTCGGACCTTCGTCAACGAAAGCTTCAGACACTACAAGAGTGCGTGAGTCTAGGTTGTAGTTATTAGTGGCGTTAGCAATTGCGCTATCTAGCACTTTGCCAATTGGCTCACTAGCACTCTGTGGGGCGAAGCGAAGTAATGCTTGTGCATCACTTGCAGGTAACCCACGAATTAAATCGATAACGCGACGTGCTTTTTGCGGCGTTACGCGAACGAAACGCGCCTGTGCACGTGCCGAGTTACTAGCTACGGCTGCCATCTTGTATCCCTATCTCTTCTCTTTAAATCTTTTACTTACGAACGCTTTGCTTTGCGATCGTCTTTTACGTGACCTTTGAAAGTACGTGTTGGAGCGAATTCGCCTAGCTTGTGGCCAACCATGTCTTCAGTTACGAAAACTGGAACATGTTTGCGACCGTCATGCACTGCCAAGGTGTGACCCAGCATTGATGGAGCGATAACACTGCGACGTGACCAAGTTTTAATTACGTTCTTGGTTCCCTTTGCATTTTGGTCATCGACCTTTTTCTGCAAATGTCCATCAATGAATGGACCCTTTTTAAGACTGCGTGGCACTTCGATATCTCCTAGCGATTCTTACCGGACTTGCGACGACGAACGATCATTGCGTCACTTGCCTTATTACGACTACGGGTACGACCTTCAGGCTTACCAGCTGGGTTAACTGGGTTACGTCCACCAGAAGTTTTACCTTCACCACCACCATGTGGGTGATCAACCGGGTTCATTGCAACACCACGAACAGTTGGGCGCTTGCCCTTCCAACGCATACGACCGGCTTTACCCCAGTTGATGTTTGATTGTTCGGCGTTGCCAACTTCACCAACGGTTGCGCGGCAACGTGCATCGACGTTACGAATTTCACCAGATGGCATACGAAGTTGTGCGTATGGACCGTCTTTAGCAACTAGCTGAACTCTTGCGCCAGCACTACGTGCGATCTTTGCGCCACCACCTGGGCGAAGTTCAATTGCGTGAACAACGGTACCCACTGGGATGTTGCGAAGTGGCAAGTTATTGCCTGGCTTGATGTCAGCACTTGGACCGGTTTCTACGCGGTCGCCTTGCTTAAGTTTGTTTGGCGCGATGATGTAACGCTTTTCACCGTCTGCGAAATGAAGCAGTGCAATACGTGCAGTACGGTTTGGATCGTATTCAATGTGCGCAACATTTGCTGGCACACCATCTTTATCGGCGCGACGGAAATCAATTACGCGGTAAGCACGCTTGTGTCCGCCACCTTGGTGACGAGCAGTTACGCGACCTGCGTTGTTACGACCACCCTTTGAATTCAGTGGACGAACCAATGACTTTTCAGGTGTTGAACGTGTGATTTCGACGAAGTCGGCAACACTTGCGCCACGACGACCTGGTGTCGTTGGCTTGTATTTACGAATACCCATTATCTAGTTCCTAATAACTTCGTCCCGGTTAGCTAACCGGTCCACCAAAGATGTCGATGCGGTCGCCTTGAGCAACAGTTACGATTGCACGCTTTTGGTCATTGCGCTTACCAAAGCCAATGCGTGTACGTACTTGCTTGCCCCGACGATTGATGATGTTTACGTTGGTTACCTTTACGCCGAATACTTCAGCAACAGCTAACTTAACTTGAGTCTTGTTAGCATCCGGGCGAACAACGAATGTGTACTTGTTTTCATCAAGCAACTTGTAGCTCTTTTCAGAGATAACTGGTGCAATCAGAATGTCGCGTGGATCTGCAATTTTCATTACGCATCAACCTCTGCTGAACTTGCTACTGCTTTTGCGCTCTTGCCGCGTGCTGGACCATTTGAAAGTGCTTCGATGGCAGCCTTTGTGAAAACGACATCGTCGCTAACAAGAACGTCGTAGGTGTTTAGCTGATCAACTGCAACCAAGTGGATTGCATCCACGTTGCGCAGACTCATCCAGCTAACTAGATCTGTGCGATCAACAACAACCAAGATGTTCTTGGCAGTTGAAACTGAATTGATTGCAGCCAAAGCACTCTTTGTATTTGGTGTTTGCCCTTCAACGATTGCGCTTAGTACGTGAACGTTTCCGTTACGTGCGCGATCTGAAAGTGCACCGCGAAGTGCTGCTGACTTCATCTTCTTAGGTGTGCGTTGTTCGTAGTCACGTGGCTTTGGACCATGTACTACGCCACCACCGCGGTATTGAGGTGCACGGATCGAACCTTGACGAGCACGACCAGTACCTTTCTGCTTGAAAGGCTTCTTACCTGAACCGCTAACTTCGCCGCGGCGCTTTGCTTGGTGTGTGCCCTGACGAGCAGCAGCAAGCTGAGCAACCACAACTTGGTGTAGTAGACCAACGTTTACCTGTGCATCAAAGATGTCACTTGGTAATTCAACGCTGCCAGCGCTTGCGCCAGCAGGAGTTTTAACAGTTACTGAAGTCATTACTTAGCTCCCTTTGCTGCGTCGCGGATAAGTACGACTGCACCCTTAGGGCCAGGGATTGCGCCTTTAACCAAGATCAGACCCTTGTCAGTATCAACTGAGTGAACTGAAAGATTCTGGATGGTCTTTGATACGCCACCCATACGGCCTGACATTCGCATACCTTTAAATACGCGACCAGGTGTTGCGCAAGCTCCGATTGAACCAGGCTTGCGGTGGTTTTTGTGCTGACCGTGTGAAGCGCTAACGCCATGGAAACCATGACGCTTCATAGTTCCAGCAAAGCCTTTACCTTTTGTTACGCCAGTTACGTCAATGTCAGCGCCAGCAGCAAATGTGTCTGGGCCAAGTTCTTGACCAGCTTCGTAACCTGTTGTGTCATCAAAACGTAGTTCAACTAAGTGACGACGTGGTGTTACGCCAGCCTTAGTGAAGTGACCGATCATTGGTTGAGATACCTTGCGAGGATCAATCTGACCAAAACCGATTTGAACAGCTGAGTAACCATCAGTTTCAGGCGTACGAACTTGTGTAACAACACAAGATGAAGCCTTAACAACTGTTACGGGAACAATGTGATTGTTCTCGTCCCATACCTGGGTCATACCTAGCTTTTCGCCAAGTATTCCCTTTTTATTGTGAGCCATGATCAGTTACGTCCTAGAGCTTGATCTCGATATCAACACCTGCAGGCAGGTCAAGACGCATTAATGAGTCAACTGTCTTTGGTGTTGGGTCGATGATGTCGATAAGTCGTTTGTGGGTGCGCATTTCGAAGTGCTCGCGTGAGTCCTTGTACTTGTGCGGAGAACGGATAACACAGTAAACGTTCTTCTCAGTTGGCAGCGGAACAGGTCCAGCAACTTTCGCGCCAGTAGGCGTCACTGTTTCGACAATCTTGCGTGCCGAAGAGTCAATGACTTCGTGATCGTAGGCTTTAAGCCTGATTCGGATCTTTTGTCCAGCCATTTGGCTTGACCGTCCTTTTCTTTAGTACTGCCAATTTTTTTCTTTGGTGTCTAGGTTGTGGTGGCTCTTTTTAAGAGCCACCACTTCCCAAACTTCTTACTTCGATCTTTAAAGTAATTAGTTTTTAATTAATTACTTGTTGATCTTGGTTACGCGACCGGCGCCAACAGTGCGGCCACCTTCACGGATTGCGAAACGCAGACCTTCGTCCATAGCAACTGGCTGAATCAGGGTTACTGACATTTCAGTGTTGTCACCAGGCATAACCATTTCGGTGCCTGAAGGTAACTTCACTACGCCGGTTACGTCAGTTGTACGGAAGTAGAACTGAGGACGGTAGTTGTCGAAGAATGGTGTGTGACGACCGCCTTCATCCTTAGAAAGGATGTAAACGTTTGCATCGAATTCGGTGTGAGGTGTAACAGTGCCTGGGTGGCAAAGAACCTGACCGCGTTCAACGTCTTCACGCTTAGTACCACGTAGAAGTACACCAACGTTTTCGCCAGCTTGACCTTCGTCAAGAAGCTTGCGGAACATTTCAACACCAGTAACGGTTGTCTTCTGTACGTCTGGACGGATACCAACGATTTCGATTTCTTCGTTGACCTTGATGATGCCGCGTTCGATACGACCAGTAACAACAGTGCCGCGACCGGTGATGGTGAACACGTCTTCAACTGGCATAAGGAATGGCTTCTCGGTTTCACGAGCTGGGGTCTGGATGTAGCTGTCAACAGCTGCCATCAAGTCGAGGATTGACTGTCCCCACTTTGCATCGCCGTTGAGTGCAGGGAATGCAGCAACGCGAACAACTGGGATGTCATCGCCTGGGAATTCGTAACCTG
>JACCED012132984.1_pt1 | contig 20101 bp, 14 predicted proteins | sample 7455021 | NCBI WGS metagenome assembly JACCED01 (sample SAMN15323456, study PRJNA562643) | freshwater metagenome | isolation source: river surface water | place: USA:Blue River Watershed | collected 2017-08-19
GCCCCTGCATCGCCGCGTGTTTAAAGCTCGGCAAGTGGAAGCGGATCTCTTTATCTCGATTCATGCAGACGCGTTTATTCAGCCGCATGCGAAGGGGGCATCCGTCTTTGCCCTATCTCAACAAGGGGCGACAAGTTCCGCAGCACGCTGGATGGCCAATAAAGAGAATGCCTCGGATCTCATTGGTGGGATCAACATTAAAACCAAGGATAAGCAAGTAGCGCACTTACTCCTTGATATGTCGACCACGGCGCAGATCAACGACTCCTTACAAGTGGGCAACTCCGTCTTGCGCAATATTGGCAACTTTGCGCCGCTTCATAAGAACCGCGTCGAGCAAGCGGGCTTTGCGGTCTTAAAAGCCCCCGACATTCCATCGATCCTGATTGAGACCGCGTTTATCAGCAACCCCCAAGAGGAGAAAAAGCTTAATGACGAGATCTATCAAGACCAAATTGCGGAAGCGATTTTGGAGGGTATCAAGGATTACTTTGCCAAAAATCCCCCGATGGCTAGGCGCGGCTAAGGAGAACTGAAGATTGGTGAGGGCAAGTTACAAGGCGGAATTAGAGGGTCAAATAGCCTTTTCACATCTTGCTATAATCTAGGTATTGTCAAACTAATGAATCGAAGCGGTTTTCATGCGGTGTTCTCATTTGGCAAATTCCTTGCTCGTTCAGTTTTGAATCTAGCAACACCACACTGGGTCGGTAGCTCAGTCGGTAGAGCAGCGGACTTTTAATCCGTTGGTCGCGAGTTCGAGTCTCGCCCGACCCACCATCATCTGATGATCTGGATGGAGTGTAATATTTACCGCTCCGGTCTCGCGCAACCCATCACCATTCGCGAGTACTATGCAGAACTTAAAACCGAGCATCCAATGTGGCAGCAAATGCCACGGCGGATGCTGCGACATAAAACCTTACAACAATGTGCACGCTTGGCTTTTGGAATTACTGCGCCAGAATTAAACCTCCACCGGCGATCATTCAATTCTGCAGAGCAAATTATTTGTTCGAATGCATCGCCCCAACGAACCTCCAAACAACTATTAAAAGACGTATTACGCCCAGAGAATACTGCTAGGTAATTTATGTAAATGAATAGAAAATATTTAGCAAATGCAATCCTCATGGAACGCGAAGAGAACGCGTATCAAAGGACTCCTTTTATAACCCCACAAGTTGCTTTGCCCCCCACTTTCACGGTGAATGATTGCTGAATAATTGATTAGTGGTTTTCAGATTAGAAGAACTTTTTTAATCATGATTAAATTTAAGTCAAATATTATTTAAATTTTAAATAATTTATTGACATAAAAATCAATTATTGCTAATGTTGTCATGTGAAAAAACCCTCTGCCACGATTGATGAACGTAAAAAATCGGCAATTACTTTGCGCCTAGAAGGCAAAACTTTGGCTGAAGTGGCGGCCAAAACGGGTTTTTCACTACCCACCATTTCTGCCCTTGTAAAAGCCTATGAAAAAGGGGGGTGGGAGGCCATAGAATCAAGAAAACCTGGCAGGCCCAAAGGCGGTAGCCGCGATGCCACCCAAGAATTGACTGAATTACGCGCTAGCTTTTTAGCTGAGCGATTGCCAGGCAAACGCTTTGGTCCAGTATTTACGGTTACTGATCTGGTTGCTTGGTTTTCCAAAAAAACCAATGAAAACCTTGAAGAGCGCACGGCGATTCGTCGGCTTGCCGAATGGGGCTTTCTGCCACCTGATCGCCCGCTTTGCGCCGGCACCCTGTATCCCGACCCTCAGATAGCCATTTTTTGGACAAGGGGTCCGAAGGGAGAAGTTTTCATCATGCCAAGTGCGTTACCGCTCACCGATGAAGCGTACTGTGCCATTTTTCGCTCGCTTGAGGAGCGCTTTCCCAAAGGCCTGACCATCGCCCTTGATTTTGCAGGCATTCAATATACGCCGCTATTAAATGCGTGGCTGACAAACCATCCTCATTTCAAGTTGGCAGAACCTAAACAGGAAATCAAACCAATTGAGAAGAAAAAGTCGGGAACTCATCGACAAAGAAAGGTGGGGATGAGGGAACCCGCTGAGCAGCCACCGAAGTCATCAAGTGATGTGAGTTGGTCTTCTAGCAATTCCAATCAATTAACACACTTACAACGTCTGGAGGCGGAAGCGATTTACATCATGCGAGAAGTGGTTGCTGAAGCAGAAAATCCAGTGATGCTCTACTCCATTGGCAAAGACTCCACCGTGATGGTGCGGCTTGCGGTGAAAGCCTTTTATCCCGCTAAAGTGCCTTTTCCATTACTGCACATTGATTCGACCTGGGAATTTCAACAAATGTATGCGTTTAGTCAGTGGCTCCAAAAAGAGCATGATCTCAAGCTAATTTCGCACGTCAACCAAGAGGGAATTGCCCAGGGCATTAATCCCTTTACCCATGGCAGTCAAATTCATACCGATGTGCTCAGAACCCAAGGTTTAAAACAAGCCCTAGACCAATACGGCTTTGACATTGCCTTTGGGGGCGGCCGGCGCGATGAAGAAAAATCACGCGCCAAAGAGCGCATCTTTTCGTTTCGTACCAAAGACCATCGCTGGGACCCCAAAAACCAACGGTCTGAACTTTGGAATCTCTACAACACGAGAAAACACCGAGGCGAAAGCATTCGCGTCTTTCCCATTTCCAATTGGACCGAACTCGATATTTGGCAATACATTCGTTTAGAACAGATCCCCATTGTGCCACTCTACTTGAGCCGCCCCCGTCCGGTTGTTAATCGCGATGGCACCCTCATCATGGTTGATGATGAACGAATGCCATTAGCCCCAGGCGAAGTCCCCATGGTTCGCAATGTCCGCTTTCGAACATTGGGCTGCTATCCATTTACAGGGGCCGTTGAATCAACTGCCACTTCCTTAGAAGACATCATCCAAGAAATGCTCCTCACCAAAACAAGTGAGCGCCAAGGTCGCGTGATTGATCATGACTCGACAGCAAGTATGGAAAAGAAAAAGCAAGAGGGGTACTTTTAATGGCCCACATCTCTAACCTCATCGCCAACGATATTGAGGCCTACCTCAAAAAGCACGAACATAAAAGTTTACTGTGCTTCATTACCTGTGGCAGCGTCGATGATGGCAAAAGCACCCTCATTGGACGCCTCCTTTATGAATCAAAAATGATTTTTGAAGACCATTTACGGGCTCTGCAAGCCGAAAGTAAAAAATTTGGTACGCAAGGTGATCGACTTGACTTTGCCTTGCTAGTCGATGGCTTAGTTGCCGAGCGGGAACAGGGAATTACGATTGATGTCGCTTATCGTTTCTTTTCAACCGATCAACGCAAATTTATCGTAGCGGACACGCCTGGTCATGAGCAATATACTCGCAATATGGTTACCGGTGCGTCGACTGCCGATCTCGCCATCGTTTTAGTGGATGCACGCAAAGGAGTGCTCACGCAAACCAAACGTCACACCACCCTGGTTAATCTCGTGGGCATCCAAGAAATTGTATTGGCTGTGAACAAGATGGATTTAATGGAATATCGCCGAGAAGTCTTTAAGAAAATTGTGGAGGACTATCGCGCGTTTGCAGCGCTACTGGGCATTACAAAGTTCACAGCAATTCCAGTGAGCGCCTTAGAGGGTGACAATATCACCACCCGCAGTATTACTATGGATTGGTACAGCGGCCCCACCCTCATGGGTTACTTGGAGTCTGTACCAATTGATATGGACGCAGTAAGCGAAAAACCGATGCGCTTTCCAGTTCAATGGGTTAATCGTCCCAATCAACACTTTCGTGGCTATGCGGGAACCCTAGCATCGGGGTCTTTAAATAAGGGAGATGCTGTGCGAGTGATACCCTCCGGACAAGAAACCAAAGTTAGAGATATTCTTTTGTATAACAAGTCTTTACACAAAGCGGTAGCTGGCCAGGCAATAACCGTAACCCTCGAAGATGAAATCGATGTTTCTCGAGGGGATATCCTGTGTGATCCAAAGTCACCCCCCGAGGTATCCGATCAGTTTGAGGCAAAAATAGTTTGGATGACTCAGGAGCCTTTGCACCCAGGCAGAAGCTTTCGTCTCAAATGTGGAACTAAAACGGTTAATGCAACCATTACAAAAATTAAATATCAACTAAATGTCAACACCCTCGAAAAGTTAGCCGCAAAACAATTAAACCTCAACGCGATTGCAGTGTGTAACCTCTCAACCGATACGCCACTGGTTTTCGATCCCTATTTGGAAAATAAACCGACGGGTAATTTTATTTTGATGGATCGACATACCAATAATACGATAGCAGCTGGCATGATCAGCTTTGCTTTACGTCGCTCTAAAAATATTACTTTGCAAGAATTTTCGATTACCAAAGAAATGCGAGCGCTTGCAATGAATCAGAAACCAAAAGTTTTCTGGTTTACCGGACTTTCGGGATCTGGCAAGAGCACCATCGCCAATGCATTTGAGAAAAAACTTCATGCGATTGGTAAACATACTTATATTTTAGACGGGGATAATGTGCGCCATGGCTTAAGCCGCGATTTGGGATTTATTGAGACTGACCGAGTGGAAAATATTCGCCGTGTTGCAGAGGTGGCTAAGCTGATGGTCGATGCCGGCTTGATCGTGCTGGTTACTTTGATTTCACCATTTCGGGCTGACCGTGCAATGGCTAGAAGCCTTTTTCAAAATGATGAATTTATTGAGGTCTTTATGGATACGCCGCTCGAAGTCGCCCAAACACGCGACCCCAAAGGGCTATATGCAAAAGCACGCTGCGGCGAGATTAAAAACTTCACTGGAATAGATTCGCCGTACGAGAAACCATTGCCTGACTATCCTCCAGAAATTATCTTAGTACATTCGGATTATATTGAAAAAAGCGTAAAGCGCTTAATCCAATTTATTAATCCTGTGTATACGGAATAACTGGTTGGATAAAAGCTATTTGCAGAACTACCACGGATAAACCAGACAGTTATAAAGTTTAAAAAAGTTCTTGGATAGCTATTGCATACTATCCAAATAAGAATTAAATCTTTGTATAAAAATGATTTAAAAATTGAAATACAAAAATCGATTTCACCTATCCATAATTATGAAGATATCTTATGATTGATCGAATCTTTGAATAAAAAACTTTTTAGAAAAAGTAAGTTAGTTTTACCCTCACCACATAAAGTACGAAATCATTAATAAAGTTTTTAATACCCTATAAAAAGATCATCATAGATCAATGGGCAATTAAATTTTTAGGACTAATTGTTTCAAGATCCACAAATCATGCTAGATGCAATGATGATATCTAAAACAATGTTTGTCAAAATAATTACGATCAATAAATCAGATCTTTATGGATATTAAAATTTTAATAAAATTATCTAGTAGGATTGTGAAGTTAATTAAAAACCATTTAATATAAAAAGATACTTCTTAAGATCTCATGAAGCCTGGCGTGTGCATGGTCATAATTATGAGAAAGAGGTGCACAACAAACAGCCATTGGAATGCTATCAAAGGAGTCTTACAAAATAAATTTAATAAAAATTAAGTGGACTTTAATAAACATTAAAATTTCTAGTGGGAAATATGATATGAATGTGACAAAAATAATCTTCTAAAAAACTTTAATATCGAATATAGGAAAAAGAAAGGCAATAAGTAAGCTAAGAAAAAATTAGATTTAAAAAAATTTAAATATGCATTTAATTCACCGATTTCCATTTTGACTAAATGGGAACTTAAGCCTTGATAACCATAACTTGGTTTAAATGTGCAAGCAAGTGGATATTCAATTTTTGAAATTCGATACCCAAATGTTTTTAATCTGAGCCAAAGATCATAGTCTTCCATATAACGGCGCTTTATATCAAATCTAAAATTGATAGAATTTCTAATCATTACTGAGGGTGTAATAAACTGATTTGAAAGCAGTAATTTGAAAGTTGATATCTCGCAGCTTTCGAAAGCAAAAAGGATCGAATCCCAATTCAATACTTTACAATCTGCAAAGTGAGCATGCCCAGAAAGAATTAACTCTTGGTTATTTTCCATATATTGAAACTGAATTTCAAGCTTCTTGGGGTGCCATGCATCGTCGGCATCCAAAAAAGCGATGTATCGACCAGTCGCCCTATCCCACCCAATATTTCTAGCAGCCGATACACCTTGATTTTCTAAAATTGAGATCCATTTGAACCATTTAAAACCTAACGCCTCATAATGCTTTGAAAGTTTTTGAAGGATGCCATCAACTGAATCTCCACCCCCATCATTAATTATGATCACTTCACAGGGTTGCATTGATTGAGACGCAATCGAATCAATTGCTCTAGATAAGAATTCAACCCGTCCATAAAGAGGTATGATGACAGATACGGGTATTGCAAACTGCGCTGCAGGAATAGGTTTTGAGGCGTACTGATTAATAGTCATTAAATAATATTTTAGAATACGCATCCACCACAGAGTTCACTCCAAACAATTTCTCCAGATCGCTAGATTGACCCGCGTTAATCTTATCCGATTCTTTGGACCGCTCAATAAAATCTATTATTTTTTTTGCCTGTGTAGACAACTTAACATGTTCACTTTCAATTAAATTTAGTGCCAAACTATATTCTTTTAAAAGATTGTAAGAAGGATCGGATCTATTTACCACTAGATTCAAAATCGGTTTTCTGGAAAGAACGTAATCAGCTATTTTGCTAGGTAACTGTAAGACATTTTTATTTCCTATATTTACAAGCAGTGATGCTGTTTGTATTTTCTCAAAAGCTAACTCGTGATCTAAATACTGATGCAGAAAAATTGTTTTGCCTAACTCGCAAGAATAATTGTTAAAACTTTCTAAACATTCATCAAAATGGCCATAAAAGTGTAATTCAATATTTTGTGAACTAGAAATTTTTTTTAATTCATGAAATAAATCTAGTAAAAAATTGGGTGTCCTTAATTCACGGTAAAGTGAACCGATATATATTATTTTGATTGTGTGATCAAAATCGTTTTTGAATTCAAGAACATAATTATCAAACTTTTCAAGAACTGAAAGTGGTGCTACTATATGCAACTTGTCAGACAATAATTCTGTATAAAGATTACTGTATGCAATTTTTATGTTAAGGTTTGTAAAGATAATTCCAGAGGCCAAATTAAATAACCTTTTTTCTACATACCTATTGATTTTGTTATACAAAAGAAAATTATTTTCTCTTGAGTGACTTGCTAAAGAAAACGGATCACCCAAATCAATGATCCACTTTATTTTTTTCTCATTGACAAAATGATTACCAATTAGTGCTGATGAAAAAGAGGGGGTAACGGAAACAAGAGTAATGCTCTCGTAATCTTTTATTAGTTCTTTTGTTTTATTTAATGCTGATCGATACCAAATAATTGTAGTGTCCGGCCAAGCTACTAATTTCCAAATTTTTTTTATTAAACTTATTAAATATAGAGAAAAGATATTTTGTTTTTTTTCTTTTAAAGAATAATTGGATATATAAGTATTTCTTAATGCAGATATAAAAAAATTTCCTACGCGATGAATATCAACTCCTTCTCGCATTTCCCTTAAAGGATGACCTTGTAGATGGTTGGTAATTACCTTCACATTAATTCCTCTTTTAGCCAACTCTTCTGCTATCGTTGTCCATCGATAGGCACGCGGGTTTTGATTGGGCCAATAGGAATAACTTAAGATGATTAGATTTTTCATTTTCTTAGACCAATAAATTTCTTACTTATGGCCATAGCCACTTGAAAAATCTAGTCCCTGAAAACATTTTGGATTGCCCAAAAAGGAACGGCGTTGCAGGGATAATTTTTCCGAAAAATCTTTTATTACCAGTTTTTGATCTTCTAAATAGATCATTCTATAAACGTAGTCTCCAAACGCATTATGTCTACCTATTATCATTTCGTTATCAAAATTAATACACTCCGCTCGATAGCAGTCAGGGAATAAAAATAATCCATCATTTTTAGGAATTAATCTGGTATCAGTCGGTACTGGCGTAAAGTGTGCAAATATTCCTCGATATTCATCTCTTCGATTAGGTAAAGGGGTATAAACATACGTACCCGGATCTCTTACATAATTAATTTCATTTATCATCAGCTCTATTGAGAGTTGATCATGATGTAAATGGCTTCCACAGCCATACTGTTGATTCGGTCCGCATCGAAATACCATAAAAAAATTGGATGCCCGCCAAATAAATGCTCCAAAGTGCTTGTAGCTTTTTGTTACTAATGGTCCCCGATGAATATTTGGAACTAAGAATTTGTATTGTTGTTTGTGAGCTGTTGGAAGCGATTCGTAGAGATCAATAAATTCCTGATAATTATTTTTAATAAATTTTGATTCTTTTGATTTTATTTTTTTAACCGGAGAAAAACTCCAAATCGAAGTGGCGATTGATGCCTCCAATGAACAAGAATTTAACTTATCCCTCTCCATCAACTCAGATACTAGCATCACAATATGCGTATGATCCAAGAAATTTTCTTTCGGAAACCCATTGCATTGATTTAGATCATATCTACTAGTTAATTTGACAAAGCGGCCACTATCGTTATCTCCAATTTGAGGAGAAAGCCCATCTAATCTAGTAATATTTTTTATAAATTCTGCCATTCCACTTACTTTCCCCCAAATATCATCGGGCAATAAGTGATTCGATAGTTCTGCACTAAGTTCTTGTGCTGCTTTTTTGGTTCTGCCTCCCCATCCGATCAAACCCTCTTGGTTACTTATTTTTTTAAAAATATTTTCCTTGCGATCCAGTAAAAGTCTTGAGGCATAGATACAGCCATAAATTGCTAATTCTGAACTTAAGCGATGATAACTTGTTGATCCCTCGCGATTAACACCATCTTCATCAAATTGCTCACGAATTTCAAATACCAGCTCTTTAACTGCCCACGCAGCCTGAGCATCATTGTGATTATCCCTGGGAAGATATGCTGCAATTAATATCAAACCTACAATGTTTGCTAGATAGTGATTGCTTCGGCCTAAATTTGACCACTCAATATTAGCCAGAATGTGTTTGCCATGCTCTTTTATACTGCGATAAAAAATTTGTTCAAAATCATGATCGAACTTCTCTCCTTGTGAACAAAAAATATCATATGCAATCAACCAATTACTAATTCGGATTGCAACATCCATTGTGCAATGCCAGTTAACACCAAAACCCGGAGGGTTATTAGCAATAAAATCTAGAACTTGGTTTCGATATTCGCGGCTATATTTATTCCTAAGATCTTTATTTTTTTCAAAAATTGACGCTAACCCGAGTTGAGGTAAATGCTGGCAACGAGAGATTTCCCAAGGCACTTTGATGTCTGCCCCAGGAGTATTTTTTGGAATGGCAATATCCTCGTGCCAAGTTGCTTCTTTCCAGCGATATCCTGACTTGAAATCACGCTGCCAATCAATTGGGCAATAATTACTATCCACTTTTTGCCAGATTTTTTTTGCTTCTGCTAGATTTGATAAATTAATTCGGGATTTCAGCCACTCTCCATTAGAATCAAAATCTTCAATGCCTTTGTGATCATCGTACACGTATCCTTCAAGACCTTGACACTTCATACCATAAGCTACTTGCACCCATCCTGACCCTAATAAATCAAACTTGTGATCTAAATAAAGTTTTGATAACAATGTAAGTATTTTGCAGTTTTCTTTATATTGCTGATTATTTATCGGTTTGATAAATTGATTAAGTGGCTTAGTTGGTAATTCATGCAAATAACTCCCTGAACGAATTGCCATTTTTCTTAACTGATTGCGATACCTTACTAGAGTTATCCGACTCCATACTTTATCGAGCAACTCAATAAATGGGGTGCGTAATTGCCGTATCCACCAGGAGAATTGCAATAGCCTCATCTAGCGTAAAATATAAGTTCGCCACCACAACGCTAAATTATATAATTGCCATACCTGCTGAGAATTTCCGCTTTCAATTAATCTGTTTACGGTAGCTTGATCAAAATAACCAGTTTCTCGGCAAAAATTAGCTAATTCGTTTTTGATCTCAAAGCCCAGCTTACCTCTAAACCATTCATGAATCGGTACTCCAAAACCTTGCTTTTTGCGATTGATAATATTATTCGGGATTAAACCTCGTACCGTTTTTTTTAGTAGATACTTTAAAGACCCATCACCTTGCTTCATTTTTGTGGGAATGCTCATAACCAACTCGACCATCTTATGATCTAAAAATGGTACTCGCGCCTCTAAACTAGCGCCCATACTCATTTTATCTACTCGCATTAATAGAAGTTCGGGTAAGCGCAATCGTATATCAATATACGTCATCCAATTTAAATTAGATTGGTCCCAGGCTGCCTCCTCAAATCGTCGGCGAATAGGAGCCAATACATCCCACGACGTCTCTACATTAATTTGTTTTCGATAATCTGCATTCAAAAGGCGATTTTTTTGAAGTTCAGTAAAACCTTCTGCCCCACCCCAAAAGATAGGCTGACCAGCAACTCCTCGTCTTAGCCACTCATAACGAAAAGATTCATCTAATCCAAATGAACGCAATCCGAATAAGCCCAGCTGCTTAAATAGTTTAGGAACAGGTCCATCATTTAACCGCTGTAGTCCAAGCATAGTCTTCCAAAGAGGATAGCCACAAAAAAGTTCGTCCGCCCCCTCTCCAACTTGAGATACGATCACACCATTATCGCGCGCTAATTTTGAAAGGAAATACACTGGAAAACAAACCGGGTCGGCGATTGGTTCATCCTGCAGCCGAATCAAATCAGGTAAAAAATTTAGTAGATCATTTTGTGAAAGTATCTTTTCGTGATGATTGGATCGAACTAGTCTTGCAACCTGGCGGGCATATGGCAGCTCATTTTGATAGCTTTGATATTCGCCATCATAACCAATAGAAAAAGAATTAATTGGAGAATTTTGAGCATGCGAATGCAATATTGCATTTGTACTCGAATCAATACCTCCAGAAAGAAAAACACCAACTGGAACATCGCTTTCTTTGTGGAGATGTATTGATGTGCGAAGCTCTTGCTCTAATTGCTCCATGATTTCATCCTCACTGGAGCTCAGTAATGGAGTGGTGTAATTCCAGACATCCCAATAGCAATGCTCTTCAATTTTACCATTTTCGTGAACCCGCAACCAGTGCCCTGCGGGTAGCTTATGAATCCCCTTAAAAAGAGTATCTGGCGCTGGTGTTGTTAGAAAAGATAGATAGTGATAAAGCGAATTAGGATTAACTTCTCGAGGGATATTTGGGTCAATAAGTAGGGCTTTAATTTCCGAGGCGAAACTCAAGCGACCATTGTAAATAGCATAATAAAGTGGTTTTATGCCAAGTCGGTCTCTAACTAACCATAGTTCACGTTTTCTATTATCCCATAGTGCAAACGCAAACATACCGCGAAAACGTTCAATACATTGAATGCCCCAGTCCTCGAAAGCATGGAGGATCATCTCTGAATCTGAATGATCGGTTTTCCATCGGTGCTTTCCGACTTGCTCGAACATCCGGCGTATTTCGTTGTGGTTGTAGATCTCGCCATTGAAACTCAGCCACAAGGAACCATCTTCGTTGCACATAGGTTGTGCAGCAGCAGTGGAAAGATCGACTATGGACAAGCGACGGTGTCCAAGACCAACCCGCTGATCTGACGATATCCATATACCTGCTCCATTAGGGCCACGATGAATCATGGTGTCGCGCATCCGCTCCATTAGGCCATCATCAACACGATCCTTACATGAATCGAAAATCAGAGTGCCGACGACGCCGCACATCTACTTGACCGCATCAAAAGTGATGAACCAACCCCAGCGTTCGGGGAACATGCGCCCTATCCATTTCAGCCATGATCCCAAATCGTAGCTAGTCATGATCGGGCAGACAGTAGAGTTATAGGACTTGACAACGGCCTCTAAAATGGTTTTTGCAGGAATGGTGTGTGAACTGGACGATGAAGGGGTTCTAACGTATAACGGTGCGACTCTACCTGATCGAACCTCTCTCAATGATGGGTTCAAGTCACCGACAATGCCCTTAGCGCTGCCCCAGAACTCCTCGTCCGAGCGGGAGAATACTTGTTGGTTGAGATCCACCTTGACGGAAGCCTCTTGTGCCAACTGCGACTATTGATGATCCAAAAGGCTTTTGCGTGCCACTATCAGCAACGAGCCTCCAAATGGCAGGGACCAACCGCGCGCAATCATAACTTCGTCAATTCGCATTAGCCAATCAAACAACCGATTTGTTATAGGATTAAAGCGTACCTGCTTGTTAAACTCCGCAGCTGATGGCTTATTACTGGATTTACTGAAAAACAATCTAGAGGCAAACATCAATGGGAAAAGTATAAAAACAAACGAAGTGGTGTATTTCACTTCGAATCCGACCGATTCGAGCTTACCGACCAAATCTTGACGGTTATAGCGCCTCCGATGGTGGACAAACTCGTCTAAACTACTCCAGAGAAATTGGTGCTGTGGCACAGTCAATATAACGGTTCCATTTGGTTTCAGCGCACGATGGATTCCCCGTAGGACGGCAACGTCATCATCGATGTGTTCAATCACATCGAACGCGCCGATGGCGTCAAATTCCGAATCAAATGGTATGTCAGTGGCGTCGAGTTGGATAAACTCTATTTCCTTTGATTTTGCGGTCGCAGAGAGGAGTCCGCGCAAGTAGATTTCTGAGCCAAGCAACTGCAGCGAACCAGCCGAAGAAAGTGTTCTAAGGAAATAGCCGGTTCCGCAGCCGATCTCGAAAAAACGAGCACGCTGAATGCTGGATACAGCATTAAGCACTTCGCGTTTCAGCAGACGTGTGCGGGACGATACCCAGAAGCTTCTCGTCTCAACATCATCGGTAACGTCGAAACCAGTACTTGGATAACTATCGAAGTCCTCAGCGAGCTCTGGGTGGTAGCACTTGATACCGTGCCGGACGACAAATTGGTGCGAATCAATCATAAAAACTTATCTCTAACAACGTAATTCGGTTTTTTACGGACCTCTTCATAGATGCGCCAAATATACTCCCCGATCACGCCGAGCATCAACATAAGCAGCCCCCCTATTATCATAATAGCGATCATTATGGGCGCCCAGCCCTCGAAAGGGGTTTCTCCGCGCAACCAACTGTAAACAATAGTAAAACTGTAGATCACACCGAGGGCAAATGTGATCAGGCCGACCAAGGAAATAAACCGAATCGGCAGATAGGATGCGTCCAGTATTGCGTCAAGAAAATTTTTTAATTTTTTCCCAAAAGTGTACTGGGACTTTCCGATCGTCCTTTTCAGTCGTACATAGGGGATGAAACTAGTGCGGTATCCGGACCAAAGCAGGTCGCCCTGGAAGAAACGATGCCGCACATCAACCGCATTGAAAATATCCATAACTTTTCTATCCATTAGAACGAAATCAAACCCACCCGGAGGAATCTGTGGGAGCGATATTCGCAATATCTTATAGGCAAGGCGAGAGAGAAGTTTCGAAAAAAAACCGTCTGAGCGGTCGGTACGGTAGCAAATAACGATTTCCGAACCATCACACCATTTCGTCACCATTTGTGGAATCAGCTCAACCGGATCCTGTAGATCAGCCGATATGTTGACCACCGCATCGCCTGTTGCTTCCCTGAATCCGGCGAGCATGGCCGCCATCTGACCAAAATTCCGGGTGAAGGTGATCACCTTAATCCGAGAATCTTGCTTTCTAAGCTCTAGTAATTCCGTGAGAGAACCGTCCCTCGAACCGTCGTCAACAAATACGATCTCGTACTCATGCCGCAGCAACTCCCGAGAGAAAGCAGTTTTTATCTTCTCATGCGTTATGGAAAGAGCGCCCTCATTATGGTAAACAGCAACGACAAATGAAATTTTCATCTACAGGTACCACGCTCACACATCAGGAAAATACTGGAACACAGATCAGGATATTGCTGTCCGAGTTCGTAGCAGCCATCCAAGTACTCCTTCGAAACGATATCAGTCTGCAACAATCGATCCCATTGGAAATTTGCCAAAGCCTTGAAGAAGATGCCTGACCTATGTACCACTTTCAGGCCAGCAGCCACGGCGTCACGCTCTAGCGTATCGAGAGAGTAGGTGCAGCGATGGCCGTGCGCGACCTCGGCGGGAGTGACCGCGGCGTTGTGCGAGATCAGGCCCATTTTCACCGCGATCTGGCGCGAGGGCGCGTTGGCGTTTGGGCACACCAGGAAGAAACGGCCGCCGTCGGCCAGCCATTCGTCATTGACGCGCTTGAGCACACGTACCGGGTCGTCCAGATGCTCCAGCACGTGGGTCAGAACGATGTTGTCGTAGCGACGCGGGAGAGTGGCGGTTTCGAACGTGGAATGAACGAACTGGGCCCGGTCGCCAAGTTTGCGCCTCGCCTCTTCAATTGCTTCGCCCGAGGCTTCCACGCAGGTGATGTCGTTGAAACGTTGCCGAAACCGTCGGGTAAAGTCTCCCTTGAAACTCCCCAGTTCCAGGAGGCTACCGTGCCGGAAGAAGGGTTCAAACGAGCGGATCATGTAGGGGTGCATCACGTCGAAATCGAACCCGTAGGCGTACTGGTGATCGGCCGTGTCTTTGATTTCGACGTTGTAGTCGCGCGGTGCTTGCATATGGCTCATCTTCCTAATGTTATGGCCATAGTCAGGGTGGAGCCGTTGCTGCTTAGTGTGTTGAATCCGAGCTTTTGGTAGAGCACAACAGCCGGCAGACTGCGCTGGTCCACCTCCAGCTCCATTTGGCCAAAACCGAGGACTCGCACATGCTCGATGCATTTCCGCATCAGCCGACCCGCAATGCCCTGCCCCTGCCATTCAGGCAAAACGCTCACACTGGTCACGAAAGACTTACCCTCATCGGGCTGGTTGCAGTAGCTTGCCACCAGGCCAACCAGCTCTTCGCTCAGCCAGGCCTCGAATCGCACGGCCCGGTCATGCAGCTTCTGCGCATAAGTCCGAATATCGACCCGGCTGCTTAAGGGAGGCTCAAAGGCGGCATTAGCGCGCAACAGGTGCGCGGCGACTTCGGCCGCGCTTGATCGATTCACGCTGTAGGTGATCCTGTCGCTCATAGTTGGAGTTCGGCCACGCCAAATCCGTAGCGCCCGAACTCGTTGCCGTTGTAGAGCAGGTAAACCTTGCCATCGCACTTAAAAACATGGGGATAACATTGCATCTCACTGTCCCAGGTACCTGGCGTTCCCTCGAATTGGGGGGTGTCATCGTCGCGGGTCCAGTTGGAAAGGTCGTCCGACCAAGCGTGCCCGACGCGGTAGCCGCGCCCCTCGGCCTTGCGAAAATCGAAGGACTCGCGGTAACAGAAGAAAATGTGGTACCAGCTGCCAATCTTGACCACCGTGGGTAAAGCCTGGCTTTCATCGGGGCCTAGCCTATCTGAAATAATCTGCCTTGCTTCCTCTTTTGTCCAGTTTATGCCGTCAGGTGAGGTGGCGTGGCCGATTTTGTAGGTGCGGTCTGGTGCGGCGTCAGGCGCGTATTTCTTCCAGCCGGTGCCGAATATATACCACATGTGGAATACACCATCTATGACCATCACGAAAGCATCTCCGACCAGGCAAGGTTCGTTCAGCGACGCGGCCAGAACGGGGCCGGGGCCAATACGCTCGAAAGTGAGGCCGTTGTTACGACTGATCGCCAGGCCAACCGCGGTATCCACTGACACCGAAACTCTGCGGCTCCAGCCGCAGGTATAGCCATAGACTAAATCGCCGTGGCGGACAACGTTCATCGGGAAAATCCCATGTTCGTCAAAGCAGCCAAGACCCCCCAGCGGGATGACCGTCTGGTTGGACACACGGATAACGTCGCGCAAGTTTTTACGCATATCGACAAAAGCAATATGGCTGAGGAATTTGCCCTTGGTGTCGACCGCCCGGGTAGAGAAGTAGACTCGCACAAAGTCCTCAAACACCAGCGCCTGTGGCGACTGGGCAAACTGAGCACATCCGTTTAGCAGAGTGTGTGCCGTCGGGTCGAAAATTTTACCGTGTTTTAACCACTTCATCGCTTACTCCAAGAAGCCTTCGAGTACTGCCAGGCCGAAGCCGTGACGGCCAACCTGATCGCCTAAATAGGCCATGTATGTTTTACCGTCAAGCTCGAAGACATGGGGGTAGCTGATCATTTCCGCATCCCAACCCTGGTCGGACACGTCGATGGCTACCTTACTATCGTCACGCTCCCAATCGATCAAATCAATGCTCGAGGCATAGCCGATGCGGTAGCCGTTCTCCTTACCTCGATAGTTATTGCTGTAGCGATAGCAAAAGAACATATGGTATCTGCCATTCGCGTAGAGTACGTCAGGGCTCGCCTGCGCTTCATCCTCCTCCACTCGGCTTTCAATCAGATCCTTGTTAAGCTTAGTCCAGTGCAGACCGTCGTGCGACGTTGCCATACGAATCTTGTAGACTGGTTCTGCGCGTCCGTCAACCGACTTCCACTTGCGACCCGCGATGTAAAAAAGCTGCCATTGGTCGTTGAAGCGACGGATCTTGGGCCCGCTAAGCACGAAGGGTTCGTCCGGGCTATAACTTAGAATCGGACCGTTACCCATCTTGGTGAAAGTCTCGCCACCATCCAGACTTACGGCTGCGCCGATTGCGACATTGAAGGGTACGGATTCGCATCGGGTCCAACCTGCGTAATAGGCGCGGACAACGTCACCGTCACGAATTACAGAGACTGGGTAGGTCCCAAACTCGTCAAATTCCCCTAAGCCGCCCAAAGAGAGAATGGGCTGTTCAGATACGTGACACACCTGGAAGAGATCCCGTCGATCGAGGTCCACATAAGCTGAATAGCTAACATACTGACCATTTACATCAGCAGGGGGCCGACACGAGAAATACACCCGAATAAAGTCGTTAAATACTAGAGTTGATGGTGCCTGAGCAAATTCCTTTAGCCAGGGACGCGACTGAACATCTTGCGGTGTAAAGACTTTACCTAACTTCTTCCAATGAAACATAATTCAAATTAACTCGTAGTTATTACTGACACAATCACGAACCGTATTTACGGGATTGAACATAAGCACATCAACAATAGAGAGCCAAGGCACAAAATGCGCTCCTAACTGCGCGTACTCGAACGGCCGTGACTTGATAAATTGCAGATTAACCCCGTGCCTGGAAAATTCGACTTTACGATATAGCTCAATGCCGCCAATCGCATTAATATAGGTATTAGCGCCGACTGCCGCGCACAAAGCAAGCACCTTGTCCTGCCCCTTCAAGTCATGATCAATCGCTATCTCCGACGAGAACTTTATCTTTGTCTTGATGCCGAGATGCTCGCACAATCGAACGATAGAGTAGCAAATGAAGCGAAAGAGATTTAAGTCCTCGTAGCGCACGACCCGCTCTAATACCTGATAGGTCATCTCGAAATGAGGAGCGCAACCGTAAGCACCCCTGAACTGATTGAGCAGCTTAATTCGATCAAAGTCTACCGCTAGTTCTCGCTCAACGATGTCAAGGGAGTCGGAACCCTTTTTCAGCGGCAAGGAAAACATTGTGTCCGTTCCGTTCAAGAGCATACGATTGCGATTGATCCAACCTTTTTTTGTGTACTTGATATTGTCGTAAATGATAAAGAGATCTACCGCCGCAAGCAATTGAAAATAGCCGATGTAGGGGAGGAAGTAAGGTTGCATTACTGCTAGCTTCATTTTGCAACTCCTGCCAAGTCGACCATGGACAAGAATGCTGGGCTTAGCGAGATGCCACAAAGTTGCAAATTTCCTCCACTACCGACATGCTGAGATCGGGATAGATTGGCAGGCAAAGGATCTGCCTAGCAGCAGTAGTAGCCACAGGCAGGTTCTTGCTGCTGGCGGAAGGTAGGCCCCTATACATCGGGAAATCGGAAATCAGCGGATAGAAATAGCGCCTAGGATGAATACCCAATTCCTTGAGCTGAAAGTAGAGATCATCCCGGTTGATCGAATAGGTGGATTCGACCAGTATTGGAAAATAAGCATAGTTGGCCACAGTCGCACCGATATTGTCCAGACAACGTATGCCCCGGACATCTTTCAGTCGCTCTCGGTAGAAAATATCGATCTGGCGACGGCGATCGAGCGCACGGTCGATGTATTTAAGCTGCAACAAACCTAAGGCTGCGTTGAATTCACTCATCTTGCCATTGATACCAGGTGCAACCACCTTGACTTCTCCAGCATGTCCAAAATTTTTCAGATAATCAATACGCACCTTGGTTTTTTCATCGGGGCATATGATCGCTCCACCCTCGAAGGTATTAAATACTTTGGTGGCGTGAAAACTAAGCACAGACAGATCCCCATGTCGAATCACACTGCCCTGCGTATCTCTGACGCCAAAAGCATGCGCCGCATCATATATAACCTTCAGATTATAAGTGTCAGCAATTTCCTGAATATCCGTCACGTTGCATGGATTACCATAACAATGCACCGGCAGGATTGCGGTGGTTTGCGAGGTTATAGCTTCTTCGATTTTCCGCGGATCAAGATTTAGCGTATCCGAATCAACATCCACAAACACAGGTTTAATACCGTTCCAAAGCAGCGAATGCGAGGTCGCGACATACGAATAAGGTGTGGTAATGACTTCGCCCGTGATCCTCAATGCCTGCAGTGCCGTAACAAGTGCCAATGTACCATTAGTGAACAGACAGATATGATCCACTCCAAGATAACCGCAGAGTTCCCGCTCTAGCTGCTGATGGAAGGGTCCGCCGTTGGTAAGGATCCTATTGCTCCAAATTTCCTCTAGGTATGGAACAAACTCTTCAAGCGGGGGCAGAGCCGGCTGGGTAACGTAGATGTTCTTTGATCGCAATGTGAAATCCTTATTTTGGACTGGTTAACCAGTAACCCACTTTTGGGATTTATTGGAGGCCATTAGCTAACAATTTTACTTCACAGTTGCTAAGCCGTTAATTTTGCGCGTCCGACTGCGGCCAAAGGTTCATTTCCTCTGATAAAGCCGCTCTTGGCGCCAATCCGGGTAGAGAATAGCCTGTACCCAGAGCGAGGGCAGCTCTTCGGAGCGAAGCCATGCAGCATGTTTAATGCAATCGATATCTTCGGGGGGCATAACAAGCGAAACATCTGATATCACACCTTGTTGAAAATAAACGGGAAAAAACACCGTCGCGTGTTTCCGTGCAGAGTCAAAGTCAAATATCAAATCTTTGCGAAAGTAATGGTTGGGATTATCTGCACGCCCCAATTCCATAGAAATTTTTTTCGTACCAGCAAAACAGGCTGATCCACCGATTTCAAGTCTAAGCATGCGCCCGTGGATATTGTTGGGGCTTCGATAATCCGGTGCTATTGTCGTAAGTGCGATCCTACCTTCCGAAACCGGTCTCAACTCTAGGGTTATCGGTGCTCCGTTTGCCTGCAGGTATCGCTCAAACAGTTGACGCGCGGACTCCACCTGTATCTGGCGTGCCGAGATGTAGACTACTAAGAACGTGATCGATATTCCCACCAGAATCGCTGCACTGCGACCCCATGCCCTGTGGTAAAGCAGCCTTCGGGCGGATTCACGCGCCTTGCCCATTCCGCGACTCAGCGCAGTGATAAAAAAGCTATACATCCATCCCACAGCGACACCAAGCGGTAGCAAAGTCAAAAATGCGAGATGGAAATAATGCCTATAATCGAATTGTATCGCTGGATATGCACTAATGTAAGCAATCGCACAGATCAGAATCAAACCCACGCGAATATTCCATGCCAATGTAGCCAGTACCAAAACTACCCAGCTAAGCAACAACGCGCCATGGATAAAACCGCGGTTGTCGACAAAAAAATTCCAGGACGGAAAGAACTTTGGCAAGGAAACATTCCAGAGGTCAGGGGAGATGACCCGCCAGGCCGCAGTCACTCCACGCGTCATGAAGTCGGCCGGAAAGGTGCGGAATATTTCTAGATAAAGCGCTTTCGAAACTTGATCATATAAGGGCGTACAGTAACCGGTGGCTGGCAGCGAAAACACGCGCTCACCGTAAGACTCGACTGATCGCCACACTATGAGATCGTTGTA
>JACCED010977427.1_pt1 | contig 20088 bp, 16 predicted proteins | sample 7455021 | NCBI WGS metagenome assembly JACCED01 (sample SAMN15323456, study PRJNA562643) | freshwater metagenome | isolation source: river surface water | place: USA:Blue River Watershed | collected 2017-08-19
CGACTTCACCCGCCACGCCGTTTGACCACCCCACCCCGACCCCTCACCCCACCCTGCACCCTGACTAAAAAGGAGCAGATGGGGGGAGGGGATAGGGCTTTCCGTTTTTTCCCATATATGTGGGGGGTTAGGAGCAACACAATTTTTTGGGCAAAAGGTATGGGCCTATGTAGGACTATATCTTTACCCCCTAACTCCCCCTGAAAACAGGGGGATTATTAAGGGGTTGACAAGCGGGAGGACAAGAAGAAAGTTATACAGACATATATTCATTAGTTCTTCTAATGCTGTGTTGGTATAATTCTAATGACATAAAGATTTCGTTTGACTTAATCGACATATAATGCTTTAATATATCTATGACTGTCAAGGAATCTGAATTGCGGGAAAGACTGGGCATCGGCAAAGCCGAGATTAAGGCTCTCCGAGAAACCGCCCCCGAAGGGGCTTGGATTCGTGAAGAATCCAACAAGCCTGAGCGTCTTCGTGGATATCTTTGGTCAGACATTGGTGTTAATTGGCTCGAAAGCCAATTAAGCATCAAGTCTGATTCTATTGTCAAAGAAAAAATTTTTACGGAAGCCACTGTCTTACGAAGTGGCTTCGGAAACAGAAGAATTGTTGAACTCTCTATTAATGGAATGCCAGTGAGAGCCATTTGTAAGGATAACACCAAGATTAAACCCAAAGCCATTGTCAAGATTAAGTTCTGCAATGGTCAGGCATTCGTAACACAAATCACCAAGAAACACCTTAGATACCCTGTATAACAATGGATAAAGCCCCTAAGCCTCCGCCTCCTGCCGCAGTTGACCCGCTGATTAACCTTATAGCCACAACTGGAGTCAATCCTTTTGGCCCCTTGAACTCTGGTCAAATCCAGAAAGAGAACTACCATAAGCAAATTGGAAACCCGATGTTTATGGCTCAGGAGTCCCCTGAGGCAAAGGCCATCAGAGGAAGACGCTTTATGGCCCCACAGGGCGTTGCACCTGAATTGCAGGAGTATGCCAATGGTGGCCCCGTCCCTGAAGCCTTTAAGAAGTTTGAGACACTACAGAGGCAGAACCGCATTTACGATGACAAGGTTGAACTTTATCGTGAGGTCGCTAAGAAGCGAATGCAACAGGAACTCCTAAAGGGTGGTGAACAGCCTGTCAATTATAAGGCTAGATATCCTTACGGCAGAAACAGAACATCTGACGAAGGATGAAGCCAGAGAGCCTTGAACTTACTCCGCACCCAGTAATGGTGCAACCGAGCCCTGAAGAGGTTAGGTTGCTTGTGGAAAAGCATGGCTCTGATGCAGTTGCACAACTACTTCAACTCCGTGAGGACAAAATCCTTGCCGAGAAGATGGACCCGTATCGTCACGGCTACGAGCCACAGCACTGGAAGGATGTTGACACCCTGCTTAAGTCTAAGAACGAAGTTCTGGTGCTTGGCGGCAATCGTGCTGGCAAAACCGAATGGGCGGCTAAGCGAGTTATCCAAACCCTAGTCAATAAGCCAGATGCCCGTGTCTGGTGTTTGCACACCACCAACTCTTCGTCAATTCAGATGCAACAGAATGTTCTCTGGAAATACATGCCTCCTGAATTGAAAAACGCCAGAAAAACCAAGATTACCAATATAGCCTATTCCCAAAAGAACGGCTTTTCTGACAATACCTTCATTCTTCCCAATCGGTCCCAGTGCTTCTTTATGAATTACGCTCAGGACAAGAAGGTTATTGAAGGTGGCGAAGTTGACCTTATCTGGTGTGACGAACTTGTGCCTTTAGACTGGGTTGAGACTTTGAGATACCGAGCCATTACAAGACGAGGCAAACTCATTGTCACCTTTACGCCCGTCCTTGGTTACAGCCAAGTTGTCAAAGACTATGTGGCTGGATGCAGATTTAAGAAGACACTGCCAGCGTCCTTAATGGACAAGGACAAAATTCATGTAGGTGGATGCCCTAAAGGTCACATGCCTTACATGGCAGAGTCAATGAATTCGAATTGCGGGGTTATCTGGTTCCATTCCCAGTTGAACCCTTACAATCCTTTTGACCAGTTGGCGGCTACTTTGGAGGGGAAAACCTCAAATGAGGTTAAAATTCGTGCTTATGGGTGGGCTGAAAACACGGCTGGCTCACAATTCCCGTCTTTTACCGACCAAAACATCGTAGAACAAGACAAAATCCCGAAAGAAGGCACAAATTTCATGTGCGTAGACCCTGCTGGAGCAAGAAATTGGTTTATGATATGGCTTCGGGTCGCAAAAGACGGAAATATGTATGTTTATCGTGAATGGCCCGATGTTTCCAATGGAGAATGGGCTCTTCCGAGCGAAAAAGCCGATGGAAAGATGGGTTCTGGACAGAAAAACGGGGCTGGAAGAGGTCTTGACGACTATAAACAACTCATAAAAGACCTTGAAGGTGACGAAGTCATAGCCGAACGATATATTGACCCAAGAGCAGGTGCTACTCAGGCTGTTTCAGCCGAAGGAGGCACAAGTTTGATTGAATTGCTCGACCAAGGAGCCGTCCCGATGTATTTTGCACCTGCCGCTGGCCTTCACATCGAACAGGGAGTCGCAATTATAAACGACCTGCTGTTTTATAACTCTAATGAGCCTATCTCTCCGATTAACCAACCAAAACTGTTTGTTTCGGATGAATGCAGAAATTTAATTTACTCCATGCGTGAATGGACGAATCAGGACGGTGAAAAGGGTGCATGCAAAGACCCGATAGACTGCCTTCGATACATAGCCGTCATGGAACCCACTTATGAAGGAGACAACACATTTAAAGCCAGAGGCTCAACACATACCTACTGAGTCTATGTATCCTTTGCTCTTGACTCGCTCAATGGCAGAAACTATGACAGGGCTTGAAGGGCAATACCTTGACTCTCTTAGAAAGTCTGGGACCGTTAAGGTCTACAAGACTAAAGGGGGTCATTACAGATTTTACAGAGACTCACTTATAACCCACATCAACGAAAATTTAAAATATGGACAATAAATACAACACCAAGAGAGATAAACTCGCTATGGCTAATGATGTTCCTGACATTCAGGAACTTATCAGCGAGTATAGGCGTTCTCTTTACAATGGCGGAAACACTCAGGACATGGCTGACATGGACGACCTGCGTTATTGCAAGTGGGCTGGTCAGACGACAGATGGCAAGAAACATTCTGACATGAGAAACAACGGCGACCCCGCCATGCCGTTTGAAGGTGCTTCCGATGTCAGAATCAGACTCATCGATAGAGTGATTAATGAACAGGTCGCTCTTTGGGTCAACTCTTGGAAGAACTCCAAACTTAGAGTCTCTGGCGTTACCGTTGATGACGGTGCAATGGCGGCTTCGATGTCTACGCTTCTTACTCATGTCATTTCTTCTCGCCTTCGCATGGAGTCCAGAAGAGAGGCAGAACTTCTTGCTCAGTATGCAAATCACTACGGTTGGGCTATAATGGACATCTCTTGGGAGCAGATGATTGGAATGCTTCCTCAGACAATAAGGCTGGACGAAATTGAAGCAATGGCGGCTCAACTTGCTCAGGAAGAACCTGAGAATCCTGCCGTAAGACTGCCTGAAGCAATCAAGTCTGGTCAGGATGACGACATGGCTGTTTCTATGTTCCAGTCTGTCATGCCTAATTCTTCGGCTGAATATATCACAAAGATGATTGAAGACCTTCGCAACACTGGCGTTGCAACTGTCTTTGTCGAACAAATTACAAAGAACCTTCCTAGACTCACGGCACTTAAGCCTTATGACGAAGTGTGCTTCCCGCCTGAAACAATTGAACTTCAGAAGGCCCGTGTTGTATTTAAGCGTCTATACATGAGCGAAGTCGAACTTCGTTCGTTCGTAAAGTCTGACGGATGGGACACTGAAGCGGTTGACGATGCTCTCGCCACATCTGGCAATATTTCTTGGTATACGGACCCCAATGTTGTTCAGGTTGCCAATCTCATGGGCTCGCAGGAGCATCGTTCCAGAAACCTGATTGAGATAATCTACGCATACACAAAGCAAATTAACGAAGAAGGCAACCTTTGCATATACTACACAATCTTCTGCCCTAACGCAAAGAAAGACACTTACTTCAAGCATGAGAAGTTGAAGTATGCCCACGGCAAGTATCCGTTTGTCGAACTCCGCAGAGAACACATTAGAAAGTCAATAATGGAAAGCAGAGGCATTCCTGAAATCCTTGTCACTGAACAGGCCGAACTTAAGGCTCAGCATGATGCGTTTAGAGACAGAACTGCCATTGAGACCATGCCTCCAATTCTTGTTAAGAAGAGAATTCAGGGTATCAATAGAATTGGTCCAGCCATTCAACTGCCAGTTACTTCTCCCGATGACTACAGGTTCATGGATACTCCACGCAGTTCCGTGAACATCACGATGGAGGTTATTAACCAGATTGAAAAGAACGCCGCAATGTATTTCGGCCTCAGTCACGAACTGGTCAACCCTAACAAGACACAGATGCTCCAGCAGATGTCTGTTGACGGCTGGCTTAACACATGGGCTGAGATTTATACGCAGTTGCTTCAACTTTGCGTCCAATATATGCCCAAGGAAGAAATTGAGCGTATCACTGGTCATCAGTTTGCCCTTGGCTCTCTGGATGTTGCCAATCAGTTTGATTTTGAGGTCAAGTTTGATGTCAGAGACCTCGACAACGAATATGTGATGAAGAAACTTCAGGCTATCAGCCAGTTCGTCCTTCCGTTGGACAGCGGTGGCGTTATCGACAGAAACAAGTTGGTTGCCAAACTTACGGAAGCCATCTCGCCTGATGTTGCCAAGGAAATCATCCTCGACCAGCAGAGTGCGTCCCAGAAGATGTATAACGACATCCAGAACGATGTTGTTAAGATGCTTATGGGTATCGAGCCTCAGTATGTCGAAAACGACCCTGCGGCTGGAACTAAGATGCAATATCTTCAGGAAATCGCTGGTAAGTCCCCGAAGGTTCAGCAGATGGCTCAGGGGGACCAAATGACAGCCGCCCTGATGGAAAACTATACCAAGAACCTCCAGATGTCAATTATGCAACAGCAGAACAAGCAGATTGGCAGAACTGGCGTAACGCCCGTCTCTGACAAGATTCAACAGGAGGGTCTCCCTGAATGAGTAAGTTTAACTTTGACATAAAGACCTTTGGTTTTGAAAAGAACGAGGTCTGGGACCACATTATGTTCATTCTTGAGGAAAACACAGAAACGGAAGTCCTCAATGCCATAAGCGTCAATATTTCTGAAGAGAAACGGGCTCACGCCTGTGGTCGTGCAGAAATGCTTAAAGACCTAATTAGAACGCTTAATGAACAGCGTTCCTATGCCATTGAACTCCGAAAGTCCGAAATAATTGGCTAAAATGCTATAAAATCGGTAATAAGGTCAAAATACTTGATTTTGTGATATTTTGTAGTATTCTTACTACTAGTTTCTGCGAACTTTAAACGCTGTCAAAACAAAGCCTTGCTCTTCCTAGCATGAATACAGACGAAACGGGTGACATTTCCCAGCCTAACGGCGAAAGTGTAAACAGAACTCAGTCTAGTGAGTTTAATGAACAAAGCCTTGCGGCTATCCTCCGCAGGGATTTCGGAAACCTAGATGGCTCCGAAATGGCGGCTGAACCTGCCAACAATGACGGTTCTGAAGACCAGTTTGGTGATACGGGGCTATTGGGATTCTCGGACTCACTGAACGATACAGGCGAAGAAGTTCATTCACAGGACGAAGAGGCAAATGAAAGCGGCGATGGTGAAAACACCAAAGGCGTTCAGAAGCGTATAGATAAGTTGACGGCACTTCGTAAACAGGCTGAAGAGCATGCTACGAAACTGGAAACTGAACTAAATGAACTGAAGGCTAAGGTTGAGGCCGATAAGCCCACAGAGATAGTGATTAAGGCAGACGAGAAAGTTCCTTACGCCAATCTTAACACGATAGCAGAAATCGAACAAGAAGTTGTTCAGGCTAGGTCGGTTAGACGATGGTGCGAAGAAAACTCTAACGGTGTCATTGTCACGAACCCTGACGGGACTGAATCGGAATACTCGGCAGAAGATGTCAAGAGAATCAAACTCAACGCCATAGACGCTTTGGAGGAAAACCTACCTAAGAGACTGAATTATATTCAGACGAAGGCTCAGGTTGATGCCGTTGCATACAAGACATATCCGTGGCTCAAGGATAAGACCAGCAAGGAACGACAAATTGCAGAATCGTTCATCAAGGCTTTTCCCCAAATCACCCGTTTCCCCGACTATAATGTTGTGCTTGGAGACTATATTTCTGGTATGAAACTCAGAGAACAGGCTAACAAGAATGGCAACATTCAGAGAGCCCCCGTTCAGCCCACATCTAACTACGCACCCAGCAATAGGTATAAGGACAATGCCGACCCTGATGCGACCAGAAGATATGTTAAATCTAACTCCCAGACTGACCTTGCGGCAATCATAAAGTCCAAGTTCATATAATCTAAATACACTACTACTATGGCTAAACTCACAGAACCCACAATCGTCTCTGGTAAGCGAGAAGACCTCGCTGACCTCATCGCCCTCATCGATGCCAAGGACACCCCGTTCACCTCTATGGCTCCCAAGGGCCAGAAGCCTGGAAATACGCTGTTTCGCTGGCAGGTTGACCGTCTCCCGACTGCTCAGGCTTCTCAGGCTGGCGTTGTCGATGGCACAGATGTTGACCCGAATGGCTCCACAATTCAGAACTTCGTTAAGGATGGCGACAACCAGTATCGCTACGAAGTCTCTAACCACATTCAGGAATTCCGCAAGGCCGTCCGTGTCTCGCCCCTGACTCTGGATATCGCTGTCACCGCTGGCGTGAAGGACGAACTCGCTAACAATGTCGCCAAGGGCATCACGATGCTCAAGCGTGACATGGAAAAGACCTTCTGCTCCAACAATCTCCCGAAGGAAGACAACGGTTCCTCTCAGGGCTACGCTTCCCGTGGTCTTGACTCTTGGATTCGCCCCGTCCGTCCGACTGGTAACGGTAGCACTGGCGACTTCGCTGACGACACTTACCTTGCCGTCCCCGATGCCTTCCGCACACCTGCCGCCGCTGTCGCTGGTAACGCTACCGCCACAGCCGAATCGACAGCCACTGTCTCGTCCCTTACCGAACTGGTCGTTCAGGACATCCTGACCGCCATGTATCAGGAAACGGGCCAGTTCAGAGCCTACGATGCCCTCGTTGGCCCGAACCTGAAGAGAGCCTTCACGAACCTCGTTTACACTGAGCGTTCTTCCACGGCTAACTCCCAGACCACAATCCGCACATTCAACCGCAGTGCCTCCGAATCCACCTACACATCGTCCATCGACATCTTCGAAGGCGATTTCGGTTCGATTCGTCTGCACCCCTCGCTGTTCCTTAAGAACAACTACTGCGGTTATGTGATGCCGATTGAGCATACGGAAATCCGCTACGGTGGCTCGGTTGCTGGCGTTAAGGAACTCACCGACAACGGTGGTGGCCCTGCTCGCCTCATCAACGCTATCGCTTCGGTCTGCGTGAAGAACCCGCTGGCCTTCGGTAAGTTCGACTATGTCGGCTAACCTGCGACATGGCTGATATCCTTCAGTCATTTGCCGATGTGATTCCCTCCCACCTCAAACATGAGGTGGAGAGGGAACTCCTTCATGGATGGAAAATCAGGGCAGTGAAAGCCCAGCATGAAGCAAAGCAACTCGCCCAATTTGGGCATAGTAACGAAGCCAAAAACATTGACGGCGTTGGCAGACTCGTTGCTCGCATCCCCCCTGATGCGTTTCACATGTGGGGTATCCGCCTTGGCTATGAATGCTGGGAGGATAAACAATTTCTTAAGGAGTTCCTTCGGGACAATCCTGAGGTTGCAGTTCGCAACTATTGCAAGAAGACAGTCGTTGGTGGTGCGGTTTTTGATGCTAGTGGTTTCCTAATCAAATGAAAACAACAGATTTTAGCAGAGTCCTGATAGACGCAATTCAACTTTGCGGCCTAGATAGAACCGATATCACATACGATACCTTTTCACAGATTCGTGACTTTGCCAACACCAGAGTTCGCATGGCTTGGGAATATGATAAGTGGCCCGACCTTGTGAGACTTGAGCCCGTTGTGGCCCAAACTGTTGATGATGTCAACTTTGTTGTTAAACCTGCTGGTGCTGGTGAGGTCTATGCCATTTGGTTTAAGAGCCCTAATGTTACCACCAGAGCCCTCAATGTCCCGTTTTCTATAGTTCATACAGATACAGAAGAAAGATTGGTCATAGAAAGCAATGTCGGAGATAGTCTATATATTGAATACAGAATTGAGCCCGTTAGCCTTGAAGGTGAACCTTGGGACTCTGGCATAGAGTATTTTGCAGGAAGTCAGGTTTTCTTTGATAGTGGCTCAAAGACTGGCGGTCTTAACCCAGTAGAAGGCAAGCCGTTTATAGGCAACTTTTACACATGCCTTGCTAAAAACACAAATACTGACCCTAGCACCAACACGACCAACTGGAAGAAGGTCAATGTCCCGTATATTTTTGGTCAATACATTTCCCGTGGTTGTCTAGCCGATTACCTTAAGTCTGAAGGTCAGTTTGATTCGTCTCAGGTTGCTGAAGCCGAAGCCAAGTATTTCCTTGACCTTGAGATTGATAAGATAGTAAGACAGCAGGGCCAAGTTCAAAAGTATAACTTCATTCAAACATATCAATAATCATGTCCACCATATCTATATCTTCCCCGTTTCTCACATCGCTTACGCATGCTGACCATTCGGTTGGTCTTACAAGTTCTCAACTTCTTGCCGCCGCTTCTGCTGGTCAGCGTAGAATCCTTACTGTGATTCAGAACAAGCATGCTACCGCCAAGATTGAGGTCATCCTTAATGCTACTGGCGACATTGGTATCCTTGTCCCTGCCAATAGCAATTTGTCTCTTGACAACTACAATGGCCCTGTTCGCTGTATTAGCAACACCGCCGATACCACTGTCCATGTCGCCTACGCCATTGTCTAATGAGCATCAATGTAAATGTTGGGAATATCATTCCCACCAATGTCGTTGAGGTTGGCAATGAGATAAGTGCTGACCAGTTGGCGGCAATCACGGCGGCGGACAGTCCTTCGGCTACAAATCCGTTTGCGACTGCCAGCCACCTTCATACTATAGCAAACATCTCTGGGCTTCAGACAGCCCTAGATGGCAAGGCTGGGCTATCCCATACCCATGATATAGTTAATATAACTGGCCTTGAAACTGCCCTTTCTAACAAGGCTGGCATCGTTCACAGCCATGTTATAAACGATATTGAAAGTCTTCAGGTTGAGTTAGACGGAAAGGCTTTGCTAATACATAGCCACGCAATTTCAGATGTTACTGGTCTTCAGACTGCCTTGGACGGCAAGGCCAACACAGCACATACGCACATAATAAGCGATGTTACTGGCCTACAAGTTGCTCTTGATGGAAAATCAAGCACAACACATACTCACATTATAGGTGATGTTACTGGTCTTCAGACTGCTTTGGATGGTAAATCCAGCACCACCCATACGCACACTCAGTATGCTTTAACAAGTCATACGCACATCATAGGAGATATTACTGGCCTTCAAACGGAATTGGATGGCAAGTCTAGCACTACTCATACACACACTCAGTATGCCTTGCTTACAGGTGCTACATTTAGCGGAGAAATAGAAACTCCTTCTATTGGAAATCTGCTTAACGCTGAACTTATAATTGATTCATATAATGACACAGGTGCTGGAACTCATTATTATCATAAGTTTACTCCGTATGATGGAAAATTTGTTCTTGCACCTAATGGTGGAGGGCTTGTTTTCCCAGATACTACAATTCAAAACACAGCCGCTTATTCAAAGGCTCAGAGTGACGCTTATATTGCAACTGTAGCAACATGGGTTGATACTAAGGCCAGCAAGTCTGGAGATACATTTACTGGTAAAGTTACATTTACTCCCTCTGCTGGTGGAAACTCTGGTATTAATATAGGCACTGGAGGAACATCTGCTGGTTCTATTCTTGCTGGAGACTTGTGGCTTGCCACAGGTGGAACAAATTTAAATTACAGAGACGCTACTGGTGCGTGGAGAGTTCTTGTTACAAATAATCAGACTTACACATTTTCTTCTCCTCAGATAATAGACACGACATCAACTACCGCTGGTCTAAGGGTTACACAAAAGGGAACAGGTCATGCTCTTGTTGTTGAAGATTCTACAAGCCCAGACTCGACTCCGTTTTTTGTTAATGCAAGCGGTCAAACAGTAATTGGAGGAATAGCCCCCGCTAATTCATCTGTTGGTCTTACAGTTGCTAATGGAGTTTATCTTCTAAGTGGTGCGAATGGAGCCCATTATATAGAAGGAGGGTTGCAACTTGGTTCACAAACAACCTCCACAAATAATACATCGATAAATCCAGACTATCCCTATGAACTGGCTATCGTCATAAATGGTCAAACTGCATATATACCATTTAGATATTAATCATGCCTAACGCTAATAGAGCCCTAGACGGAGATAATGGTTTCTACGGAGTAGATACTAGGGCTAATCCTGCTACGCTAAAGGCTGGCGTTCTTCAGGATGCTAAAAATGTCCGTATGGATTTGCAGACATTGCAGGTTCGTAAGGGCATAAAGCGTCTTCTTGAAGCAGGCACTGTTGCAAATATTGGCAAGATATATGGAAGTGGAGTTTTTGTCACAAAGACTGGTTCGGAAAAGATAGTCCTTGTCTGTGAGACATGCCTTTATCTATATGACATAAACGGAGAAAGCCTTTCATCTTCCTATGAGTATCCGTATAACACAATAGGTGGCATTCGGTATTATCGCTCCGTAACAGAAGAGCAAACTCAGGTCATTCAGGCGGCTGATAAACTTTATATACTTCGTGGAGAAGCGTCTAAGTATGTAGTTGGAGACGGAACAGTTGGTCAGCGTGTTAGTGGAACAAACGGGTCTGATGTTGTCACAGTTACATCAAACCTTCCGCATGGACTTGCAGTTGGTGACGAATTTGTAATTGAAACTCCGCATGTTGAGTTAAATGGCCCAACGCCTTCCGCAAATTTTGTCGTAAATACTGTCATAAACACGAATTCTTTTACATACAAAATTCCTGTTCCGTTTAACCAAAACAACCACGGCCCCTATGTCATACAAGTTGCAAAACCTGTGCTTGTGTTTGACGGGAGCAATGTGCTTACAGTTAATCAAGGCATAATTGACGGAACTGTTATGGGCGGAACAACGCCTACCTCTTGTGACTTTCCTCCTACAAGCAGGGCTATTTACCACAAAAACAGAATTTATTGCAAATATAGCAAGGACGAAATTGCCGTATCTGACTACCTTGTAGACGAAAACGGAGATTGGAAATTTGACCTTACTATTCAGGCTCTTACAATCAACCAAGGCGATGAACAAGATATAGAAGGATTCTACCCTTGGACAAGAGACGAAATCCTTGTATTCAAAACAAACAGCATTTACGCCGCCAAGTTTGCCGACAATACTACAAGTCCTGATGTAATCTTGGCAGAATCCTATGTCCGAAGCCTTACTTTTGATATGGGTTGCGTGGCTGGCAGAAGCGTAGCCAATGTCGGTGGCGTTGTGTTCTTCTTATCCTCTAAGGGCATATACGCCCTAGAGCCTCAACTAGACACAAATCTTCTATCTAATACACAACCACTGTCTATTGGCATTCAAAAATACATAGACAGGATTAATCAAAACTTTGTATACAAGGCCATTGGCATCGTGTATGGTGGTAGATACTACCTTGGTGTTCCAATTGACGGAAGTTCTGAAATTAATCACATCTTCGTTTACAACATCAACAATAAGATGTGGGAGTCTATTGACACTTATCCAGCCGATATAGCATCTTACACAAATGTTGACTTTAATTCGCCTTATCTCATTTATCAGGACGATACTAGTAAGACCTCAATATTCATTACCTATGACTGGGACGCTAATGATTCTGGTAGAACCCCTACTTCTGGACTTCTTTCAGTTGGAGGTAAAATAAGGATAGGAGACATCAATGCTGGCTATTTCCCGTATAGAGTTGGACTAAGACAGGGAGATGGCCTAAACCTAGGTAGAAATGCAGAACACTGGAATGCGGTAGATTTCCCTGTATTAGCCGAATCTGGAGTGTTTGAAATCGTTGATATCATAGAAAACGGCACAAATGTGCCTAATACTGAGGTTATAATACAGGGAAGGGCTAGGGATGAGTTCAGCGAACCTCCCACAAGCGACCTTGGTTTTGTTGGGATAGGCAACTTAAAGTGGTCAATAATACAGTCTTTAAACTTCCAGACTATGTTTACTGCCACAAAAGGTAACGAAAGGAAACTCTTTACTCTTGACGGCACGAACGGATTGTTCCTAATGGAAGAACTGAACTTTGACGAGTTTGGTGAATCTGTCGGCAGTCTGTCCTTTGCACAGTATGGAGCAAATGGGATACCATTTGCCTTCCAGTTTAAAGAATCTAACTACGAATCTCAACAAATACAAGGTTATGCAAAATCAAGAAGATACGAATTCAACTCTCTACAAGATAAAAGATACTCTACAATCACTGTTGACTTGGACTTTGAGCAAACTGGCTCTGTTCAAACAGCGGCTTACACTTACAATACAGACTCTTATAAGATTCTTGACGCAACTTCCGCTTACAATGCAGAAGATAAAACAAGCACTTTCCCAGTTAGGAAAGTAGCCGTTGGCCTCGATGTAGAATTTAAGTCACTCAGTGGCAGACCTATCATAAGGTCACTGGTTGTAGAGGCTAACCCAGTCGGAAGAAATGTTAAAAACAAAGAATAATTATGGCACAAATATCTAAAGGAACAAATTATACGGCAACAGGCGACAGGTCGTTTGTTACTCACACTAACCTGAACGCCCATGTTGATAACGCCAAACTTCTTGGCGGTGCTATTGGCGAACAGGTTGCTAACGCAGTGACAACAGATGCTGATGAAATACTGATTAAGAAAGGTGATGACCTATTTAAGCAGACAAAAGCCCAGTTTACTAACACAATTAACAGCAATCAAATCAACGCTAACAATGTAAACGCATCTGTTTTTTCTGTAGATTCTGTTGATTCTGACACACTTGAAATGACTGGCACTGCCGCTGAGTCTTTCATAGACCTTAATAACGCTTCTGTGTTTAGTAGCAGTGTTACAAACTACTCTGTCAATTTTGGTTTTGGACCTACAAGCGTATTTCCAGCACCTACTGGTTGGACAGATGCTACAACCTATAATATGTTTGGCAAGGAAACAAATTTCCTTGCAGGAACTAATGCCGATGAGCATAATATGACCATTGAAGGCAGTCTTTCCGTGGACGGAGACATCATAAGCAATGGAAAGCCAGTTATGACTGGCACTGCTATAGCGGCTAAAACAGGAAAGTGTGGTGTTTTTGGACCGAGCATTCTTCATAAGACTGGAGAATTTGACATACCAGAAGACGAAACTTGGATTGTTACTTTCCATGCAAGATGGAATGCTGGCAATGGAGGTAATAGTAATCCAGACTGGTATTATACAACAAAGGCTTTTGCTGTAAAAGACACTTATGCTGATGTTGAACTTGGAAGTTGGACTCAAAACTTCCCAGCAAAATCTGGACCAGCCGAAATATATGTGATTCTTACACTTACAAAGGGCTCTCTTTCAAATCTTGCAAAGCGTATAATGTTCAAGACTTATGCTACAAACAGCACTACCGCTGATGGATATATTCAAAGTCCGAATAGCACAAGTCATTACGAAATAACCTTGCAAAAGGTTAAAACTGAAGCCTTTAACCTCGACTCTTCTATACTCTAATGGCTGATTACGATACAGTTGGTGGTGGTGCAACAGGTGCGGCATCTGGTGCAATGTCTGGTGCTATGGCTGGGGCCGCACTTGGTCCTATAGGCATGGGAATCGGTGCTGTTTTGGGCGGATTGTTTGGCTCTAAGAAGACCAAGGTTCCAAAGCCTCCGACATACAGCCAGATGATGAATTACAATCTAGATGCACAGGCTGGCATTCAGGACAAACTTTTGACGCTTGAAGGTGAGTTTAGACCTCGTTATCAGGGCTTGCAAGAACAGACCCTCAACAGACAACTTTATGGCGGTGATGGAACTCAGGGTTACATCAGCATGCTTAATCAGGCCAACGCCGCACTTTCTGGCGTTCAAGCCAACGCCGCACAGGGTTTCATGGGAACTATGGCTGGCCTTACACCTCAGGCTAGAAACATGATGCTTACGCCTCAGGCGGCGGCTATGCAACAGTCGCTTATGACTCAGGCTCAGGAAGGCATTGATGCTGGCACTGGCCTTACGGCTCAGGACAGACGGCAAGCATTCCAGACCGCTAACATGGCTATGGCTCAGCGTGGCCTTACTGGAAGACAGGGCGTTGCGGCTGGTGTCCTTAGTAACTACGGCATGGGTCTACAGCGTCAAGATAGAGCCAGACAATTTGCTGGCAATGTCATAAGCCAAGACTCTGCCCTTCAGTCTGCCGCAATGCAGATGGCTGGCGGTGCTATGGCCCAGTATAATGCTGGCGGTGCTTTTATGGGTCAGGCTAATCAAATGCTTGGTCAGTATCAGCCTCAGATATTCCAGCCTGAATCTCAGATGGGGGCTCAGGCTCAGGGTATGAAATATCAGCATGGCATGGGTGTGGCGATGGCTGGTCAACAGGCTAGGGCAAATCTGCTTTCTACCCTTGGTTCTTTTGGTTCATTTGCGGCACAAAATCCTAATATGTTCAAATTTGGAGGCTCTACTCCGAGCCTAGGAATAGACACAAGCGGACTAAGCGGAAACACGCTTGGATTTAATGCCAATGGAAGCCCATATACTGTTCAGAATTTTAATTCCTTTGGTGGAACGGTTGGTGCAACAGGAAACAACATTGGAACTACGACACTTGGTGCTAACCTTGGTTTTAGTGGTGGTATTTCCTCTAACTGGAATCCTCAATTTTAAATAAACATGGCTATATTTGGACAATATCAAGGTGGCGACCCGTTTAATGTCGCAGGAAACATGCGTGATGTCCTCAAGGGACAGCAAGGAATCCATGACTCCATGCTTCAGGCTCTTGAGAAATTCAACACATCTAGACAAGACATGGAGATGCTACAGAAGCAGACAGGTGCTATCCTGTCTCAATATGGCGTAGACGAAAAAGGCAAGCCAGATGATACGGCTCCGAAGTATGTTCACGACCTGTTTAAGTCGGTTAACAATGAAGGCGGAGTAGCCAACATGTCCAGAAGCCAGATGATTGCTGGTATCAAGGCTTATGAAACTGGCCTTGGTGTTTCCGCTAAGGAACTAGAACTTCAGGGTGCTAGAGAAAATCTTAGGGCTAGAAAGACTCAAAACGACATCGCTGAGATGCAGTTTAAGGAAGCCCAGCGTGTCCGTGACGAACAGGCCAAGATTAAAGCGGCACTTAAGGCTACCGAAGATGCCAGAAAGGGCATTGCAAAGACCAAGACGGGAGAAGGAAAGGAACGCTTTGTCATCAAGGTTGGTGCTGAAGATGTCGAGGTTGATACAAAAGAAATCACTCCGTTGCTTGAGGCAGTTGAATCTGCCGAAAAGGTTGCAGACCCGAAAGAAAAGGCCAAGGCGTTAAAGGACGCTAACATGGCTGTTGAAAAGTATCTTTATTCCAAATCCAGAATTAGCAGAGAGTTTGACCAGCAAGCCATTGAAGGTCTTGAAGGAACTGGCGAAGAAATAGAAACAATCAAAAACCCTCTTTATAAACCTTTCCAGAGTGCGTTTGACGCTGGCCCTAAGACAGAATGGAATACATCTAAGGGCGAAAGACCTCTTGAACCTTCCATTGAGGCTGGAAGAACAACTGGATTCATCAGGGCTGAACTAGCCAAGATGAAGGCCATTCGTGACCTTACGGCAGAAAAGAAAGACCTCGATGTTGATGTTGCTAAATATAACCTTGGTAAAGACAGGGTAGAAGTTGGTTCTATGGCTGGAGTTTATGTAGACCAATATAGAGATGCAGAACTTCGTAAACTTGAAGAACAGATAAATACAGCCAAAAGCAGGTTAAAATTTGCTGAAGGAACGGCAAGTGGAGACACTTGGCGAGGTTTGGGTATGTTTGGAACGGACTATCAGCCAAAAGAAAAAGACAAACTTCAGGCTAGGGGTGAGGCTATTGAACTTAAAAAGCAAATTAAGACTCTTGAAGAGAAGTTTACTGTCAGAAAGGCCAAACTTGAATCTGATATTCTTAAGGGTGAAGCAAAGACTCCTGAATATAAGGCTGGTAGCGTTACACTGTCTCCTGAAGGATACCGTGAAGAATATAGAAATACTCAGGTTGAACTGGCTCGCTCAATGGAAGAGCAGACAGATGACGAGTATGCTATAATGACAAACTTCTTTAACGCCAACGGCGGTGTTCCTGATTCGTTTACTAAGGAAGCCTTTTACCAAATGAAGGGTATTGTCAGACCCGTCTCTGTGTCCCTTGGCGGTGGTCATCGTTTTGTGTCCTACGGAGGCGAATCAAAGATTGTCACCGATGTTCAGTCGCAGGGCATGTCCCTTGCCGATGAACAGACTATGTGGAAGGCTGGAGAGTTTGCCAAGGCTAGAAACCTTAACGGTGTTACCGCTAACGGCTTTAGGTTCTCTGGCGAAGTCCGTGTTGGCGACATTGACAAGGCTAATACAGTTAAACAGGAAATCTTCACTTCTACAAGAGCCCTTGCGTCCGTTGACCGAATGCTTGAGATTGCTGAAAACGCCTCACTGTTTGACAAGTTACTACCTACTGAAATCTCTGGTATTGCCCAGTCGTTGACAAACGCCGCACAGTCTGCCAATAGAACTGAAATTGGTGGTTCTGGTGCGTGGTCCAATCAGGACCAAATTTACATGGATAAGGTTATTAGAGACCCTTCTAGCGGTTTTAACGCCATTTTCTCTACTCAGGCTATTGCTTCTCTTAAGGAATACAGGTCTAGACTCCTTGCTGGCATGGTTGACAAGGGAACAGCCTACGGCTTTGCCTTCGAAAAAGGTGGAAATAATGATGGACTTGACTCCAGCATGAGTCAGTTTAGGGTTCGATTCAATTCTGCCCTTGCAAGGAACATGACCGAGCAAGAGGCTCTTGAATACGCAAAAGGAACTCTATACGCTAATGGCTCAGAATAACGACCCTCTCTTCCAATCTCCTAAACAGTTTTTAAAGTCCAGTGCTACTGAACAGCCCATAAGGGATGTCAGTTTTGATTCTGGCATGGAGGGGGAAGAGCCAGTTCTTCGAACAAGACCTTCGTATGCAGAAATAGCAAGCGTTCAGGGCATGAGTCCTAACGCCATGAGAAAGGCTCCTTCTATGGGAGATTTCTCTGATGAAAAGTTGCTGGAGATGATGAAGGCTCCGCTTACTGGCGAAGAAGTTGCGGCTAAGATTGCTGACCTTAATGCAAATGGCGTTGATATTGATGCGACTACAATCTCTAAGGAAGAGTTTATTGCTTATGACGACTGGCGTAGAAAGCAACACTTCAACTTCTGGGGTGCTGTCGGTGATGGTGCTGTTCAGGCAAGCAAAGAAATCGCTGGTGGTGTTCTTTCTGCCGCTACAGATTGGAAGAAAGTTGGTCTTGCTGTTGGCGTTGGCCTTGTAGGAACTCCTGTTGCTGGTCTTGCTGTTGCGTTTGGTGCTTCTGCCGTAGAAGGCTTTGCTAGAGGCACAAGAGACCTTGGTGGCCTTGCTGTGATGGCGGCTAACCATCCTGATTCTCCTCTTTACAGAATGTTTGTTAACCCCACTGACGATAAGGATGTGGCTTATGAGGACTTCTTGGACCTTTCCAGATGGAATGCTCAGTCCGAAAAAATTCTTTCTGGCAAGACGAATGCGTTTATGCCTGACAGACAGACATACGAAAAACTTTTTGGTAAGCAGTTTGGCGACACGATTGATGACTTTGTCGGTGTGAATAAGGAACTGGCAACAGCCGCTTCCTATGTCCTAGACCCGACAACCTTTATGACCTTCGGTGGCGGTGCGGCGGCTAAGACAGTTGCGGCTAAGGCAGGTGCGGCGGCTCTTAAGTCTGGTCAGGCTGGCAACGCTGTTGGTCACGCTGTTGCGGCTACAGCCAGCAGAAATGCGGCTAAGGCTACATTCCTTAATTCTTTTGGTGAGATGATGATTAAGACATCTAACACGCTCACCAAGCCTGTCGATGCCATGTTTGATGCCATCACTGGTGGCATGGAAAGACTTACTGGCGTTAAACACAATGTGTCTCCCGTTACTGGGGATGTAAAGGCTCAGCGTGTCCATGCTGGTCATGGCGGCGAAAGGGGGCCGAGGTCTCTTACTCACGCACTGATGGGCGTTGGCGGTGTCTACTCCGCCTTCTCTATTCCGTATGCTCTTCCTATAACCTCCGTCTATGCTGGCCTTAAGGGTCTTAAGTATCTTGGAGAAGGCATCTCTGACCTTGCCACAAAGGGTGCTAAGAATGCTGATTCCGTAGTTGGTAATGCTATCAGGGCTTCCAGTCCTATCGGCATCTACATGTCTGACCTTGCCAAGACAACCATCCACGGCGGTATCTATGGCGGTGCTATTGGTTATGCTACGGCTGGCGAAGAAGGTGCGGCTGGCGGTATCGGAACTGGCGTTGCCATCGGTGCTATCGGTCACAATGTCGGCTATGCTTACGGCACACTTAGCGGAAAGTTTGCCAAGGAGTCTCTTTATAAGGAGTTTGACGAACACATGGTCAACCTTAAGGACAAGGGAGACCTGCTCAAGCAAGAGCGTGTGATGAAGTTCATCAACGACATCAAGGAACAGCATGGCCCCGATGAAGCCCTTCGTGCCATCAGTCATGTGATGGGTCTTGAAAAGAGCAAGAATGTTACTGTCTCATACATGAATTATGATGACATGGTGAAGGCGTTGCAGAACGACCCTAACATGACTTATTGGGAAGATGTTGATATTCCGCTTCAGATTAACCCTGACACGATTAAGCCCATTGACCCCAACGCCCCTCAACAGCCTCTTGCTCCTAATCCGCCTACAAAGAAGAGAGTCCAGAAACTTACCCCGATGGGCGAGACGCTATTTCAAGCGGTTCAGGCCAAGGCAAATGGTGGTCAGGGATGGAACGGCATGTTCACAAACATGAACCCTATTACTGGCAAGGTCGAAACACGGCCTTACGCCATCTGGAAGAACGGCGAGACAGGCCAGTATCATGTCATCATCAACATAGACAATGTTCAGTCCGTCAGAGATGCGGCTGGCAATGTTGTTAAGCGTTATGGCCCTGAAGGAGAAAGACCTGAGTTTGTTGTTCCTGAAGGCGATGAAGTAGTCACTCAGGAGCAGACATCTGCTGTGCCTGAGTTTGAAACCAAGTGGGAAACTCAAGCCGACAAGGATGGCGTTCAGTTTGCCAGAGACGAAGACGGAAAGGTTGAAGCAACCATAAAGAAGACAAAGGTTGGCTTTGAGGTAGCAAAGGACTCAGGAATGACCGTCCTTAAGGTCTTTAAGACCGAAGCAGAAGCAAAAGAATACTGGAAGGAAAACAGAGAGACTATTCTGAATAAGCCTAAAAAGTCTACTGGAGAATTTAAGCCAGCAGGTAAACTGGACAAGACTGCTCCTAGGGAACGGGCTAGAAGGGCTGATGCGGCAGTCAGAAGGTTGCTTAAGTATGGAAGCACTGATGGAATCTCTTTCAAGAGAAACGCAGATGGTTCGCAAAATGTTCTTGTAGAAAAACTAAGAAATGAAGGATTTACGGATGAAGAAATTCATTCGGCTGTTGTTAGGCACAAGAATTGGCACGACAAAAACATAAAGCCTCTTTACTCTCCAGAAGTAAAGGCAAAGAGAAAAGCCATTGAAGAAAAGGCGGCGGCTGAGATAGACAAAGTTAACGAAGAGTTTAAGAAAAATCCG
>JACCED010558008.1_pt1 | contig 20059 bp, 4 predicted proteins | sample 7455021 | NCBI WGS metagenome assembly JACCED01 (sample SAMN15323456, study PRJNA562643) | freshwater metagenome | isolation source: river surface water | place: USA:Blue River Watershed | collected 2017-08-19
CCGATGGGGCGGTAGCCGAGGTGGCGTCTGGGGTGCAGCCCAATGACCTGGCGGTTTCCACAGACGGTTTCATCTACATTACCGAGACCGGAGCGAAGCGCGTGACGCGGATTGACTCGAAAACCGGTGAGGTGCGGGCTGTCGATGAGGGAATCAACGGGCCGAATGGAATTGCGCTTTCGCCGGATGGCTCGACGCTCGCGGTGTCTGATTTCAAGGGAGAGTTTGTATGGGCGTTTCGGGTTGAGGCGGACGGCACCCTCTCCTCCAAGGCTCCTTACATGAGTCTCCGGTTGCCGATTGATCCGAAGGGCGAGTTTAAATTCAACGAACCGCCGCCCTACCAGGCGGTTTCGAAGGGAGACGGGATGGCGGTTGATCGGGTCGGGCGTTATTATGTCACCTCGGCTCTGGGTGTGCAGGTGTTTGATCCAGCTGGCCGACTCTGCGGAGTGTTGCCAAAGCCGCAGGCGGAGGCTCCGCTGACGAGCTGTACGCTCGCGGGTGAGGGGCACAACACGCTGTTCGTGACCAACGGCAACAAGGTTTTCAAGCGTGTGCTGACAGTTGATAAGCCTCGCTAGGCGTGGATTCAACTTCGGTGCGTGTTTTTCTGCGTTGCGCATGCTTTCAGGTCCGGAGGTTCCTTGACTAGGCGTGACCTCGCATGAAAATGTGACGCTTATGTCTGCTGTTCCTGATGCTCCCGCTCCGTTGGATTTCATTCGTGAGATGATCACGGAGGACGTGGCGGCCAACCGAAACGAGGGTTGGGTGATCACGCGTTTCCCTCCCGAGCCCAACGGGTACCTGCACATCGGGCATGCGAAGAGCATTTGCCTGAATTTCGGTTTGAGCCTCCAATTCGCCCCGAAGGCGCGGTGTCATCTGCGTTTTGACGACACCAATCCGACCAAGGAGGAGGTCGAATATGTCGAAAGCATCAAGGAGGATGTTGGCTGGCTCGGGTTCAGCTGGGGGGAACACCTGTATTACGCCAGCGATTACTTTGAAAAGTTTTACGCGTTCGCCGTGCAGTTGATCGAGAAAGGGCGCGCATATGTCGATGATCAGACTCCGGAGCAAATGCGCATGAACCGGGGGACTTTGACCCAGCCCGGAACACCAAGTCCGTTCCGGGATCGGTCCGTTGCGGAGAACCTCGATTTGTTTTTGCGCATGCGCAGGGGAGAATTCAAGGAGGGTGCGTGTGTGTTGCGTGCGAAGATCGACATGGCGTCGCCAAATCTTAATCTTCGCGATCCGGCGATTTATCGGATCCTGCATTCGCACCATCATCGGACCGGAGACGCGTGGTGCATTTACCCGATGTACGATTTCGCGCATCCGCTCAGTGACGCGCTCGAAGGGATCACGCACAGTTTGTGTACGCTTGAGTTCGAGCACCACCGGCCTTTGTACGATTGGCTGATTCAGAACGTGGATGGGTTGCCCTCGAAGCCGTATCAACGCGAGTTTGCGCGCTTAAACTTGACCTACACGGTGATGAGCAAGCGGAAGCTGCTTCGCTTGGTGAAAGAGGGTTTGGTTTCGGGATGGGATGACCCGCGCATGCCGACCATTAGCGGGATTCGGCGCCGCGGCTACACGCCTGCGGCGATCCGGTCTTTCTGTGAAACCATCGGGCTCACGAAATACCCGGGGTTGACGGACATCGCGTTGCTTGAGCACTGCGTGCGTGAGGACTTGAACCGCCGCGCGCAGCGTGTCTACGGCGTTCTGCGGCCGGTCCGCGTGGTTTTGACCAATTATCCGGAGGACAAAGTTGAGTTCGTCGAGTTGGTGAACAATCCCGAGGACGAGTCCGCTGGCAAGCGCTTGGTGCCGCTCAGCCGGACGCTTTACATCGATGCAGAAGACTTCATGGAAAATCCGGTCGACGGATTTTTTCGTCTGGTGCCGGGCGGCGAGGTTCGTTTGAAGTTCGCGTTCTGCATCATCTGCCGGGAGGTGGTGAAGGACGAATCGGGGCGTGTGGTCGAGTTGCGTTGCACTTATGACGATGCCACGCGCCGCGGCGTGAAGCCGGAAGGGCGTCCCAAGGTGAAGGGAACCATCCATTGGGTGAGTGCCGCGCACGCGGTCGACGCGGAGGTTCGTTTGTATGAGCGGCTGTTTACGGTGGCTGAACCTGAGGAGGCGGCGGGTGAAGATGGTGATTTCACCAAGTTTTTGAATCCATCCTCGCTGGAAGTGATCTCGGCAAAGCTCGAGCCGTCGGTGAAAGAGGCTGAGCCCGGGCGCTACTATCAGTTTGAGCGCGTCGGGTACTTTTTTACGGATCCAAAAGACAGCAAGCCCGGAAGTCCTGTGTTCAACCGCACCGTGACATTGAAAGACGGTTTTGCAAAGGGTAAGCCCTGAGGGCTCAATCTGGTGGGGGGGCGCATGCCCGGCATGCGCTAATTTTTCTTCACCACGGCCAGGGCTGCGGTGATGTACTGGACGATGGTTGCCTGCTGGGTGGCATCAATTTTTGCGCGGCCCGCCATTCCAGCTACTTCGTCTTTCCAGCCACCCGCGGAGCGCGAGTCGAGCATCTCCAGATCGTGGCACTGCGAACAGCGTGTGGTGTACAGGCGGTGCCCCTCAACAAGCATGGGCTCGGGTGTCGCAGACTTTGAGGCGGCGATGAATTCTTTTGTGACCGGCGGCGCCGTTTTTTGCTCGAGTGCACCGCTCATCTCGTCGCGGAGCTTCGCCACACGCGGATGATCTGCGCACAGCTTTACGGCGCGTTCCAGAGCCAGCAATGCCTGACCGAGGTTTCTTTTTTGATGCTCCTGAGCCGCATCGCACCTGCCTTCGGCGTCTTTGATATCCTCCGCGACGATTTTTTGCATCGCCTTCAACTCGGGTCGGGCGGGCTCAGCTGCGAGGCCGTCGGCAATGTACTGGGACGCCTCCATGAGGCGGCGAACCGCAACGGCCTGCCTGCAGCGGACCACCGAAAACGCGGCTGTTTTCGCCCGGGCTTCCAAGTCAGCTTTTGAGGGTTTTGAAGCGGGCATTGGGACCAGTGCTGCGCCGTTTGGCGCGATTTTGAGCGTCAGACGGTCCAGTCCCTCTTCAAGCGCGAACGCAAGGCTGGTGTAGCCGATGGTGTCGAGTTCCGCAGCGACGTCCTTCGACTTCTGGGTTGCCGAGGCGAATGTTTGTTGGGCGCTGGTTAATTTCAACTTCGCCAATTCATTGCCACCGCCGGATTGGCCACCCGCCTGAAACTCACCAAGCGCTTGCAATGCGGGGCGCGCCGCGGTCGCGACTGCTTCTATCGATGGTACGATTTTCTGCGCCAGCGCGCGGTATGCCGGGTCCTTGGTGGCCTCAGCCAGCACCTTGCGCGCGTCGTCGATGCGTTGGTCCCGGAACAGTTGGACGCCGCGCAGCATGAGCGTCCAGCCCTCCACCGGAACGGCCTCGACCGAGTTTTCCGGTAGGGTGACCGCGACGACCGTTCCCTCTTTTTGGATGAACGCGAGAAAGATGACACCCGATCCGGCATGGTGTTTCAGAACCGTGAATTCCTGGCCCTTTGGCGCGCCCAAAAGCGGTTCGCCCATGAAAACAAGGGTGTCCTTCTTGGTGGTGCGCACCAAGTCTCCCGGCGAATATGCGGGAAGCCGCCCGGTTAGAAACAGCATTGAAACCAAAGCAGAGATAAATTTCATGGCGTTCCCTATTAACTAGAATGCAAGCAATTGAAGTTTATCAAAGCAAGCGATGCTAATGTTTTGTCTCCACGGTTTGTTCTTCCTGGTGTTTGTCGGCATAGCTTTCACCGAAAACAAACAAGCCGTCCTGCGAAGGACGGCTTGTTGAAAAAATGAGCTGTTCGCTGAAAGTTTACTTCTTTTCGGCCTTGGCGGCTGGCTTCGACTTGTTGAGTTCGTTCACCACGTCGTTTGTGAAATCGAAGGAATCGCGTGAGAAAATCACAACGCCGACTGCATTGAGGCTCTGGCCTGATTTGTCGAGGACGATGTCATATCCTGCTGCCTTCACTTTGTCGCCAATCACTTTATTGATCTCTTCAACCAGACTGTTACGGGAACGCACGGACTGCTCAGAAAGCTGGCGCTCGCGGGTCTGTTGGAATTCCTGAATCTCACGCTGAAGAGCGCCCAACGCCTGAAGCTTTTCATTCAGAAGTTTCGACTTGTCCGCCTTGGCTGCTGCGGAAAGCTCCGGCTTGTTGGCTTCCTCATTTAACTTCTTGGCCTCTTCCTGAGCTTTGTTGAAGGAATCGAGACGCTCATCCAGCTCCTTCTTGGCCTGCGTCCGAGCTTCGTTGATTTTGCCCTCGGCGTCCTTGGTTTTGTAGTAGGTGTCGAACACCTGCTTCATGTCGATCGTACCGACTTTGACGTCGGCTTGGGCTGACCCTCCGAGAAGGGCGGTTCCGAGTGCGACAGCTGCAATGGTGAGAATGTTAGGTTTCATGGGGATTATTAGGACATCGAATAGAACGTCGACGGGACCGTCAATCAAGCCAGATTCGACGAAATTAACGGGGCGCTGAATCGAATCCAAGCCGGCGGCCTCAACGAGCCCACCGGATCAGCCTAAGTTCATGAGCCTGAGTAAGGTTCGGATGGGTGGGTATGATGCGCACACTCAACCCGTAGGAGCCGCTCTCCGAAGCGGCCACAGACCCATGGTACAGGAAAGCTCCCCCGTCGAGCTTCGCTGAGAGCTCCAGGTTTGTGGTCATCGGGGAGCAAATCTCGCAGTTGTATTCCTCCCCGTAGTAAGCCTGCACCTGGACGTCCTTGGGCGACAGTGCCCCGAGATAAACGATGGCCCGCACAGGGATCGACTCGGCGACCTGAACCTGGCCGGTCACATCGGTCTCGACTCGGTCGATTTTGACCATCGGCCACGTCGCCCGAATCATGTCTTTCCATTCCGAGAGCGCCCGCGCTTTGGCCCCGCCGGATGCCGCCAGCACCGAGTGCGCCGCGGCTGCCGGTTCGTAAAGCCGCTCCGTGTATTCGCGGACCATCCGGTGTGTATTGAATACCGGTGTGATGGAGCGGATGGACTCGCGCATCAACTGGATCCATGCGAGGGGCAGGCGCCCGTCCGGCTTCGCGTAGTAAAGCGGCACCACCTGCGTTTCCAAGATGTGGAACAGACTTGCGACGTCGACTTCGTTTTGGAATTCCGTGGACCCATCTTGAATCTCCTCGCCGATGGCCCATCCGGCTTTGCGGTTTTGCGCAAAAGCTTCGCACCACCAGCCGTCCAGCACCGAGAGATTCAAGCCTCCGTTGGGCGGAAGCTTCATCCCGCTTGTGCCGCTCGCTTCCAAAGGACGCAGGGGATTGTTGAGCCAAAGATCAACGCCCTGATACATCCGACGTCCTACGTACGTGTCGTAGTCTTCGAGGAAAACGATCCGGTTCTCAAACTCAGGCATGCGCGAAAATTTGTAGACCTCTTGGATGAACCGCTTGCCGGGCTCGTCTTTGGGATGCGCTTTCCCCGCGAAAACAAACTGCACCGGCCGCTCCGCATGATTCATGAGCCGGAGCAGACGGTCCGGATCCGAAAACAGCAGCGTGGCCCGCTTGTAGGTCGCAAAGCGTCGAGCGAAACCGATGGTGAGGACTTCCGGATCGAGTAGCGCGCCTGCCGTGCGGAGTTTTTCGGGGGACTCGCCGAGGCGCAGGCGCTGCGAGCGGAGCCTCTCGTGAGCGAATTCAAAGAGGCGTTTTTTCAGCTGCTGGTGCGTGCTCCAGATGACTTCATCGGGAATGTCGTACACACCGCGCCAGAAGTCGACATCGGTCAGGTGAGCCTCCCAGTCCGGAAGGTACTTGTCGTACAGCGCTGAAAATTCCGGCGCCATCCATGTGCGTGTGTGGATGCCGTTGGTGATGCTGGTGATCGGAACCTCGTGTTCGGGCACTCCGGACCACACGTCTTTCCACAAGCCTTGAGAAACCTTCCCGTGAAGTTCGCTCACACCGTTGGCGTGGCGACTGGTGCGCAGCGAGAGAATCGTCATGGAGAAAGGTTCCACGGGATCTTTGCGGGTCTGTCCAAAGCTCACAAACAAGTCGAAGTCGATCCCCACTTTCGCCGGATAGGAACCGAAGTATTTGCGCATTAAATCCAGAGGAAACGCATCGTTGCCTGCGGGAACAGGGGTGTGGGTGGTGAAGATGTTGCCCGATGCCACGACCTGCAGCGCGGTGTAGAAATCGTTTCCGTGATCTGCAACCTGTCTGCGGATTAATTCGAGAGAGAGAAACGCGGAGTGCCCCTCGTTCATGTGGTACACGGACGGGGTGATTTTCATCGCGTGCAGCGCATGCACGCCCCCGACGCCGAGTACAATCTCCTGCTTGATTCGCATCTCCAGATCCCCGCCGTACAACTGCGCGGTGATGAGTCTGTCTTCCTCGGCATTCTCGGGAATGTCGGTGTCGAGCAGATAGAGAATGATGCGCCCTACCTGCAATGCCCAGACCTTCGCACTCACGGTGCGCTGCAGGATCTCGACCTGCACGAAAAGGGGCTGTCCCTCGGCATCCAGCGCCTCGGTGAGCGGCAGATGGCTGAAGTTCTGGTTCAACTGCACGCTGTCCTGCCAGCCTTCCTTGTTGATCTGCTGGCGGAAGTATCCGTGACGATACAGCAGGCTGAAAGCGATGAACGGAACATCCAGATCGCTCGCCGACTTGCAGTGATCTCCGGAAAGAATCCCAAGACCGCCCGAGTAGTTTGGGAAGGATTCATGGAAGCCGAATTCCGCTGAGAAGTAAGCCACCGGTCCGGAGAGGGGCGATTTTTTGGCGCGCAGCTTGCCCCAAGTGTCCTTCTGCTTCATGTACGACTTGAGCTTCCCGTGGACGGCGTTCATTTCCCGCTTGAAATCCTCGTCTCCGGCGACCTCTTGAAGCCTGCCTTGCTTGGAGAGCTGGAGCATCCGAAGGGGACTGTGGTTGGTCCGGTGCCAGAGGTCGGGATCCAAATGCCGGAAAAGACGCCGGGCATCGGGTTGCCAAGTCCACCACAAGTTGAGCGCTATTTCACGGAGGGGCTCAAGGGGTTCCGGTAGCTTCGGAACGACGTTGAAGGAATGTACAGGCAGCATTTGTGTCCTTTCGGTTACAGTTGACGCCCCGGGGAGAACCTCCTGAACGCTACTTTCCGGATGCAGTGAGGCAAGTTTATTCTGGTATAAATCATGGGGGCTCAGATGGGCGCAAGTCCACCAGGGGACTGGCAAACTCGCCGAGCTTCCCGCCGGACGTGTTCTGATTCGTCCACCAGGCTCGGTGCGGGTGTGAATCGGGTGGTGTCCCCGTGCTTCATCAGGACGATCCCAGCAACAGCCCGCTCGGGATTCGGGCGAAGGCGGCTAAATGTACAGTGCGTCCACCTGGCTTTGGGAGAGTCCGTTCAACTGACTGTCGGTGAACGCGGTGTGCCGGCTTGAGAATACTTGGAACTGGGTGGTCGAGAGCGCCAGCAGTTGCAGCGAGTTAATGGAGGTCATTTGTTGGGTGGTGAGGGCATCCAGTTGCGAGGTATTGAGCGCCACGAAAGCCAGCGTGCTCAGAGACGGAATCCCGTGGGTGGAGAGCGCCTGGATCATCTCGGTGCTCAAGGAGGCCGCCTGTCTGGAAGTCAGCATTCCGATGTCCTGAGTTTCGAGCGCGCCCACTTGATCCATTGTCAGCGCTCTCAGCTGAGCGGTGATCAAGACGGGAATCTGGTGGGTGGAGAGCGCGACAATCTGGGCCGTGTTCAACAAGCGCACGAAAGCAGTCGCGAGGCTTTGAATTTGCAACGTTGTAAGCGCGGAAACATCTTCCGGTTCGATGGCTGAGATCTGGCCTGAGAGGACGTTGATCTGACGCGTTGTCAGGGCTCTGATCTGCAGTGTGGTGAAGGCCGCCACTTGGGCGGACGTGAGCAAGAGCAGGCGGCTGGCTTCGATGCCATTGAGCTGGCCCGAATGCAATGCCCCGAACGAATCAGTTGCAATCGACTGCAGTTGCTGCGAGGTGAAGGCTATCAATTGGGTCGACGAAAGCGCTGCAACCTGAGCTCCTGTGAGCGCTTCGATTTGAAGCGCACTGAGGATTCCAAATTGTCCGGTGGAAAGACCGCGCACCTGCGCGGTGACAAGGGCGCTCACTTGGGCGGTGGTGAATGCGGTGATCTGCTCGCGCATCAGGGTAGCGATTTGCCCGGGGGACAACATCCGCAAGTCCTGAGACTCAATGGCTGACACCTGCCCAGTCCCGAGTGAGGCCACCTGCCACGTTGCAAGGGCGGAGAGCTGAGTGCCTGCCATCGACTCGACCTGCTGAGTTCTCAGCGCCCGAATCTGTGCCGTGTTCAAGGCGCGGACCTGCGTCGTGGTCAATGCCGCGATACGTTCTGTGTCCAGCGCCTGGATGTGCGAGGAGGAGAGGGACACCACCTGCGCGCTCAGCAGTGCCGAAATCTGAGCGCTCTGCAGTGCATTGAGTTGTGATGTTGTGACTGCCTCCAACTGAGAGGTTGTGATTTCCGAAATCTGCCCTGAGGTAAAAGCTGCCGCCTGCTCTGGTGTTAACGCTTCGATCTGCATCGTGAGCAAGGCTCTCAGTTGAGCGAAGCCAAGCGCCGCGAGCTGTTCGCCCGACAGTGCCTGTAGATCCTCCAACTCAATCACCTGAATCTGCCGCGTTGAAAAGCCACGCACCTGTGCGGTTACAAGTGCCGCGAATTGGGCTGTGGTCAATGCCTCTACCTGTTCGATGGTGAGGCCTGCGATTTGTCCCGCGGTCAAGATCCGGATGTCGCGCGTTTCAATGGCTGACAATTGCTCCCAACGAAGAGAAGCCAACTGCAGTGTCGAGAGGGCGGAGAGTTGTGCACTCTGCATCCATTCGATTTGCTCGGAGCTCAGCGCGCCGAGTTGGCTTGTGCTCAATGCCCGGACTTGCGGCGCAGTTAACGATTCGATCTGGATCCAATCAAAGGATGCCACCTGTGGTTCCGACAAGGACCGTACTTGTGCACTGGACAATGCAGCGATCTGGCTGCTTTGGAATGCGCCAAGCTGCGAGGTCAGCATCCCCGCAACTTGTGCGATGCCAAGTGCGGCGGATTGAACCGGGGACAGGGTGGCCACTTGTTCAGTGGTTAAGGCCGCGAAGCTTTCTACGCCGATGGCGGCAATCGATGATGACGGTAGAGCCCCGATAACTGCAGGTGAAATGGCCGTGAGTTGGGCCGCGTTGAGCACGGAAATGTCGCGGGTCTCAATCGCTGCGAGTTGAACCGTGGTGAGCGCTGCTATTTGATCTGTCGAAAAACTGACGAATTGCGAGGTTGTCAGTGCGGTGGTCTGACTGTCGGTGAGTGCTGCAACAAACTGCGTCGAGAGAGCGCTCATGCTGTCAGTGAAGACGCCGGCGATATCCGTCGCGTCGATCGCGCGAACCTGCGAAAGCGAAAGAGCATCCAGTTGAGCGATGCCTAGGCTTCTTACCTGGGATCCGGACAGCGCTTGAACCTGGGTGGGCAGCAAGCTCGGAAGGTTTTCGGAGCTGAGGAAGGTGATCTGTGAGGTGTTCAACGCCAGCATCTGCGAAACTCTCAAAGAACCGAGCTGGTATGTGCTGAGATGCTGCACGGCTTGTGGCGAAAGGCTGCGGACGAGGGTTGTCGGCAGGGATGCTAGCGCGCGGGTTTGCAGTGCGGTGATCTGGGCGGAGTTGATGGCGCCCACCTGGGCGGGCGTCATCACCACGAGTTGTGAAGCACTGAGTGCTCCAAACTGGAGGATGGTCAGGTTTTCAAGTTGCGAGCGCGAGAGCCTCCGGATTTGGGAAAGAGTGAATGCCGCAATCTGGGCGGTTCCCAGAGACTGAATCTTAGAAGCCTCCACGGCTGCCACCTGCGCCGGATACAGCGCACGCACCTGTGAGGCGGAAAGGGACTGCAGATTTTCACCGCTAAGCGCCGCCACCTGGGGGATGGAGAGTCTGGAGACCTGGCTCGGAGTCAGGGCGCGAAGCTGCGCGCTCCCGAGCGAAGCAATCGCGCTGGTGGATAGCGCCACAAGCCTTGATGGCGCGATGGCGATGATGCTGCGGGTGGACAACGTTGAGAGGTGCCCTCCGTTGATGGTTGCAAACTGCTGCGCGTTGAGTCCCGCAAGCTGCGACGCGGACAGCGCGCGCAACTGGTCGCTCGTGATCCCAGAGGTTTGGCTGCTGGCGAGGCTGCGCATTTGTGCGTTGCTCAGCGCTGCAAACTGGCTCGGAGCCAGCCGCTCCATCTGCTCGCTGGAGATCGAACCGAGGGTCCGTGCGGCGATGCTTTGGATCTGTGCGGTCCTGATGGCTTCGAGATTGGTGTCGAGCACGACCGAGAGCTGTCCACTTTGGAGCGCCGAGAACTGTTCCCACAACAGCGCGCTTATCTGAGCAGATCCCAGCGCCGCGATCTGCAGGGAGTTCAGCACCGGAATCTGTGCGGGAAGCAGCGCCCTGAGGTCGCTGCTTTCAATTGCCGCGACCTGGTCGGACCCAAGGATCGCCAGCTGGGCATGCGTCAAAGCACGGAATTGCGCGGATTCGAGCGCGGCCACCTGGTCTGTCGAGATCAGGCTGAGTTGTTCGGTCGTGACGGCTGTGAGCTGCGAAGTGGTGAACGCTGCGATTTGAGCGGTTTTGAGCGCGGACAAACGGAGTGCTGAATAAACCGGGGCTCCCCACTCGTCGATTGACGAGATGAAAGCAGCGCCGCCGAGGACTTTCACCTGTTGGGGGGCGAACATCTGGATCTGGCGCGTGCTCAGCGCCCGGATCGCCTCGTGACTGAGGGACGCGACTTGCGATGTGCCGAGCGAGCCGATCTGGAGCGCGTTGAGGGAGGCGATCGCATCCGTTCTCAGGCTCGCGAGGGATTCAGTTGATAAAAACTGCAGCTGGCTTGCGGAGAGCGCCGACACTTGGTCCGAGGACAACGCGTGTAACTGCTCACTGCCGAGCACTGAGATGTGGCTGCTTGAGAAGAAGCCTGAGAGCTGGGCGGGAAGGAGGGCTGCGATCTTTTCGGTTCCAAGCGCGGCAACAAAGGAACCGGTGAAATGAACAGATTGCCGCGTGGTGAGCGATTGAATTTGCGCGGTCGAGAGGTGGCCGGCTTGCTCGGAGGAGAATGCAGCGAGTTGAACGCTGGTGAGCGCGCGCACTTGGGAAGATGTCAGCGCCTCGATTTGGCTGCCGCCAAGGCTCGTAACCTGGTCGATTGAGAGTGCAGAGATTTGTGAACTCAGCAGCGATACAAGGTGCAGCGTGCTCAGTGGTGAGTAGAGGGACTGGCCCTCGCCCACTTGCCATAGGCCGGCAAGCTGGGATGGGCTTAAATGTGTGAGCTGCTGTGGGGTGAGCGCGTCGCTTAAAAGCGTGAGCGCACCCACTTGAGCCGGTTGCAATGCGTTTAACTGGCCCGCATTCAGTCCGCCGATGTGCGCACTGGTGAACCCGAGCAAATCGCCCGACTCCATGACTGCGATTTGCGCGCTTCCGAATGCGGCAACCTGATCACTTGAAAACGCCCCAAACTGCACCGAGTCCAGCCATGCGATTTGAACGCTGCTGAGTGCGTTCACCTGCGTGGTGCTCAGTGCATTGACCTGGAATCCGTCGAGACCCGCTAGTTGGTCATATCTGATGGCGAGCAACTGCGAGGTCGCGATAGCACGGATCTGCGCGGTGCCCAGCGCGATGAGTTCGCCGCTGTCCAGAGATAACATGGCCTCCGTTCGCAGAGTTGAGATTTGCGCGGTGCCGAGTGCGGCGAATTGTTCGGAGCTGAAAGATTGAAGCTGCTGTTCGGAAAGCACCCGGATCTGGCGGGTGTTCAGTGCCGTGATTTGCGACACCGTCAGCGCGCCGATTTGATCCGCTGACAAAGCAGCGGTTTGCTCTGTGAGGAATGCGGTGATTTGCGCCGTGAACAAGGCGGATACCTGCGCGACAGTGAGTGGCAGTGCTGCCAGCTGCGCGGGTTCCCAGGGATTGGGCTGCATGATCCCTATCGCACGGACTTGGGAGGCCGACAGGGTTGTCAGCTGGTCTGTCGTCATCGCCCCCCATTGTTGCGTTGAGAGGGATTGCAACTGGGCGGTTCTTAGGGACGCCGTCGCTGAAGTGGCGAGGGATTGGATGGCTCCTGTGGACAGGAAATATACTTGCGCATCCGAAAACGCCTGCAATTGCGTTGTCGTAAGGCTGCCGATCTGCGCAGTGGACAGGGTGTAAATTTGATTTCCTGTGAGTGCGTTCAGGAACGATGCGGAAAGCGCTTGGATCTGCGCATCTCTCAAAGTCAGCACTTGTTCGATGTTGAGGCTTTCAACTTGTTGCGCTTGCAGGGAGTTGAGCTGCCGTGTCGACAGGGCTGAGAGTTGGGCGGGGGCAAACGCGACGGCCTGCAGGGCAGGAAGCTGTTCTGCGGAAAGCCAGCCGATTTGCGCGGTGGTGAGCGCGATCAACTGCTCCGTGGTGATGGAACTAATTTGGGAGGTGTTGAGCGAGGAGACCTGGGTGCCGCTTAAAACCCCGAGCTGTTCCGATGTGAGCGAGGCGATTGAGGCGTTGGAGAAGGCACTGATCTGGGAACTGCTGAGGCTGGAGACTTGCTGGCCGTCCAGACCCAGTGTTTGGTACCAATTAAACGAACTAATCTGCAGCTCGCTTAAAGCTTGGATGTGCTCGGTGCTGAGTGTCCGTATTTGTTCGGTGAGCAGTGAGGAGACTTGGATGTTGGTGAAGCCCGCAAGCTGGGACGGCGAGAGCGCATTCAGCTGTGCCACCGTAAGCGGTACCGTATTTGGGGGCGAGCCGGACCATGGCACGTATAGAGCCGAAACCTGAGCCGTGCTGATGGATGAGATCTGACCGGTGCTGAGCGCCGAGAATTGCGAGGTCTCAAAGCTCCCGAGCTGCTCGGGCCGAAGCGCTGCAAGCTGGGAGGTGGACAGTATGAGGATGTGGTCGGACCCGATCGCCTGAAGATTCCCGTTTGCGATGGCGCGGATCTGGTCTGTGCCGATGGCCTCGATTTGTGCAGAGGAGAGCGCATGCACTTGAGCACTCGAGAGGGCGCCGAATTGGTTCTCAGAGAAGGCCGCGATTTGAGAATTCAACAGCGCCCTGATTTCCTCGGAAAGCAGAGGCACCACCGTGTTGTAGTAGCCGTCTTGTGATGGTGATACCAGCGCCGATACCTGGCCGGTGCTCATCATTGTGAGCTGGCTGGCGGTGAGTGCTTCTAATTGCGGCGCTGCCAAACTTCCGATTTGCCCGGGGTGAAGCGACAGAACTTGGGTGGATGCGAGTGCCGAGATTTGATCGGACCCGATCGCGCGAACCTGCGCCGAGTTGAGCGATTGGAGACGGTCGCCGGCGATTACTCCGATGTTCTGCGCCGCGAGGACTGAGAGCAGTTCGGGGGTGAGTCCGCGGATCTGCGCGGAGGTGATTGCTTCGACTTGCGGGAATGATAGGGCGAGGAGTTGTTCGCTTGAAAATCCGGAGAGCTGCTTCGGGTGAAAGGCCGCGACTTGCGAGCTCCGGAGTGCCTGCAGCTGGGAAACACTGAGCGGCGCGGGCGTCTGAAGGTCTGGGATTGCCGGGATTTGATCCGAGGTGAGAGCGGTGACTTGCGTGGTAGCCAGCACGCTGAACAGGTCGGTTGCAATGGATCTGATTTGCGATGCGCCGAGAGCCGCGACCTGGTCGGTGCTGAGCACCTGCAAATCGGCCGAGTCCAGATTGAGGATCGCAAACCGAGAGAGTGCGTTGACTTGTTCGGTCGACAGGGAGGCGAGTTGCGCTGTTGAGAGCGCGTTGAATTGGGCTGTGTTGATTGCGGTGACTTCCCAGCGGCTCAGGGCTGCGAGTTCTTCGGTGGTCAGCGCTTGAATGCCTTCCGTTGACAGACCAGTGATGAAGCTCAGATCCGGCAACGCCACCATTACAGACAGTTGCTGGGGGGTAAGGGCCGCGAAGCGGTCCGGGGCGATCGCAATGGCCTGGTCCGATGCGAGCGCGCCGATTTGAGCTGTGGACAGCGACTGCAGTTGCTCCGCAAACAACGCTCCGATCTGGCCCGTTGTCATTGCGCTGATTTGCGAGGGGAGCAGCGCTTGGATTTGAGCGCTCAGAAGCGGGACGTTGAGTTCTTCCACCCACGCCTCCTCGAAACCATCAAACCAAACAGGATCATCGACCCACTGGATTTGCGACGTGCTGAGGCTGGCGAGTTGCGATGTGCTCAGCGACTGGAGTTGCACGGCTGACAAGCCCTGTAGTTGTTCAGGAGTCAGCGATGAGAGCCGCGCAGTGGTGAGCAGGTTGAGCTGCTGGGCTGTGAACCCTGAGGTCTGCTGGTATCCCAAAGCACCGAATTGAGCCTGACTCAGCGATTGAAACTGACTGATGGTGAGTGAGGAGATTTGATCCGGGCTGAAAACGGAAATCTGCTCGGTGGACAGCGCCGCGAGTTGCGTGAGCGAGAGGGCTTGAATCTGGCTGGCACTCAGCGGGATTCGCGGACCCTGATATGGGTAGGAATACCCGGTGGAGTCATCGATGATTTCAGAACGCGCAATGGAGCCCAGGGCGCTTAGCTTGAGGGGCTGGATCGCGGCGAGTTGCGAGGTGGCAAGCGCGAGAGCGTGATGGGGCCAGAGCGCGGAGATCTGTGCGCTGCTCAATCCCGCGACCTGTGCGGTTTGGAGAGCAGCGACCTGCGCAGTTGCTAACACAAGGGTCTGGAGATCCACGGCGGGAACCAGTTCAGGCAGGACCGCCGCGACTTGAGCGGTGGCAAGGCTGCGGAGGAGGCCAGAGTTATTGCTGAGCGAGTTGAGTGCGCTGATCTCGAGTCCCCGGATTTGACTGGTCGTCAGCGCCTGAAGTTGGTCCGGTCTGAGGGAACCGTTGGAAAGAAGCCCAGAGTCGATTGCTGAGACTTGGGAAGGGTGCAGGGACTGCAACTGCGAGGAGTTGAGCGCCTGTATGTTGTTGTGCCCGGCAATTGATCGGAACTGCTCTGTGGTCAGTGCGGATATCTGTGCGGGTAGCAGGGCTCCGGTTTGGCCGGGCTGGATCGCAGACGTCAACTGCTCGGTGGTGAGCGCGCGTAGCTGACTGGTGTAGAACGCTTGGATATCCTCCGCTTCCAGCGAATACAACGATTCCGCTGAGAGCCGCGAGATTTGCGCCGTCGCGAGGCTTCGGATTTGTCCGGAGGTCAGTGCCCCGGACTTGTAGGAGAACATGCTGACTTGAGTCTGGGTCAGGCTCCGGATTTGCGAGGGAACCAGGGATTGCAGTTGTTCCGCTGTGAGCGCACTAAAGCGGTCGTCGGCGAATCCGCTCAGTTGTGAATTCTTGAGGGCTGCGATTTGGTTGGTGGCAAGAGGAACCGAGTTGGACCACCAATTCGGAGTGCCGAGCAGCGGTTGGAGTTGCGTTGCGCTGAGGCTTGTGAGTTGGGCGGTTGCTAGTGAGACGATCCGATTTTGGTCGAGTGCGCGCAACTGGGTGACACTCAGGACGGCGAATTGCTCCGTACTGAGCGCAGGCAGGGTCTCGATGTTGAGCTGCCCAACGCCGTTAGGAGTCATTGCCCGGAGTTGGGCGGTAGTTAGGCTGGAAGCCTGCTGGCTCGTGAGCCACGCGAGACTTGAGTCAAAGGATTGTATCTGGGTCGGAGTAAGCGTCCGGATTTGGGCCGTCGCGAGCGCTGCCAGCCTTTCCCAAGAAAGCGAGCGGACTTGCGATCCGGTGAAGCTTGCGAACTGTGAGGTTGAAAGTACCGCGAGTTGCGCACTGCCAAGCGGCAGGGAAAAGCCGCCTAGCACCTGCAATTGCATCGGGGTGAGTGCGGCGATTTGTCCGGTCGCGAACTGTTCGATTTGCTGGTAGGAAAGCGAGCTGATGTGCTCGGTGCCAAATCCACGCAATTGCCGCGTGCTGAGTGCGCTGAAATTTTCAAGCTTGATGGAGCCGGCCTCGGATCCGCGGAGCATTGCGATCTGGCTCGGCGTGATGCCTGAAACCTGCGCTGTGGTGATGGTGTTCCAGAGCGTCAAGCCCATCGCGAGAGTCTGCGGCTGGCTCAGTGCGGCGATTTGCGATGGTGCGAGTGCCTGCAGTTGCTCCCATGACAAGGCAGTGGCTTGATTGGTGCGCAGCGCGGCGATCTGCGAGGTGAACAACGTCCCGATCTGGGCGCTGCCCATGGGCATGTTGCCAGATGTGTAGCCGATCGCTTGAATTTGAATGCCGCTCAGCCCTCTCACTTGTTGCGTTGTGAGCGAGGTGATCTGCTCCATGTTCAGCCCGGACAATTGAGCCGTGCCAAAAGCCCTCAGCTGAGTGTTGCTGAGTGTGGAGATTTTAGCGGGAACAATGTGGCTGACGTAATGATACGGCAGGGAGGCGATTTGGGCGGCCAGAAGAGCCTCGATCTGGTGCGTGGAAAGCGACGCGAATTGCCACTGTGTCAGTGCTGCGATCCCCGGAGTGACCAACGTTTGGAGCTCCGACTGGCCGACTGCGCGGATCTGGCTGGTGGTGAATGCCTCGATTTGCCCGTTGTTGAGACGTTCGAGCTGGATTGATGAAAGCACGGCGACCTGGCCGGTCTGGAGCGAGCTGATCTGCGCGCTGGTGAAGGCAATCCGATTTTCGCCAGAATATGGAATGTGGGTGGCGACAATGGCCTGGATTTGCCTTGTGGTGAGTGCGGCGGTTTGAGCCGTAGCGAGGGCTTCCATGCGGTCCGCGGGAAGCGCGTTCAACTGCGCGCTGCTCAAGGTTCGCACTTGAAGCGTCGTGAGGCTTTGCACGTCATCCGTTCCCAGCGCCGCGAGGGCTGCCGGCGCGATGGCCTGGATTTGCGACTGGGTCAGGCTCGAGATCTGCGGCGCGTTCAAAAACGCGAGCCGCATTCCTTCAATTGTGTAGATCTGCGCGGGGGAGAACGCCGCGATTTGGGCGCCCCGGAAGGATTGCAGCTGGCTCTCCGTGAGAGCCTGCAGCTGGGCTGGCGTGATCGCAGAGATCTGCGTCAACGTCATCGCGCTGATTTGGCTGCTCGAGAGTGCAAGGCGGTTTTCACCCGAGTACGGGATGTAGGTTGGTGCGAGGGATTGGATTTGGAACGGGCTCAGCGCCGCGATTTGGGCAGTCCCGAGGGTTTCCATCCGGTCGCCGGGAATGCCTGCGATCTGCGCGTAGTCCAATGTCCGGAGCTGCAGGGAAGTGAGTGCTTGGAGTTGCGACTGCGCGAACACCGAGATGTTCGCAGGTGTCAGGGCTGAGATCTGCAGGGAAGTGAGCGCGGCAACCTGCGTTGTCGCAAGCAAACCGAGGTGGCTCATTGCAATATCGGAAAGCTGGAGTGTGGTCAAAGCGCGCAGTTGAAGCGTGGTGGCCGACTGCACCTGACTTTGCGACAAGGTCGATAACTGGTAGGGCAGCAGCGAGGCCACCTGTCCTGTTTGGAATGCGCTGATTTGCGCGCCGGTGAGCGCGAGGCGGTGCAAACCGGTTTCAGGGTTGTAAGCCGAGGAGATCCCCGAGAGTTGGTCGGTGCTGAGCGCGGCGAGTTGCGAGGTGGCGAGCGACTCCGAGCGCTCGGGGCTGAGGGCCGCCAGCTGGTGGGTGCCGAACGCTGTGATTTGCGCCGTTCCAAGCGCGCGGATCTGTGCCGTCGAGAGAATGGCTGTTTGTTCAACCGCCAACGCAGCGATTTGGAACGTAGGCAGGGCGTTGAGCTGGCGGGTGCTTAACGGGACCACCGGCATCCGCGGCAACAGCTCCTCTTGCGGATATTCCATCACCGGCGGGTTCCAGCTGATCCGGATGGATTGGAGCTGCTGTGGCGCGAGAATTGCCAGTTGCTCGTTGGTGAGAGCCAGGAACTGGCTTTCATTGAACCTAGCAATCTGCGACGGCGTCAGGCCCGCTGCTTGAGCGGTGGTGAGTGCTTGAAGATCCCGCGTTTCAAGGCCGGAGATCGACTCCTGCGAGATCATCAGAATTTGCGCGCCGGTAAGGCTTCTGAACTGCTGGGTGGTGAGCGCCGTGATCTGGTCGGCGGTGAGGGACTGCATCTGCTCTTCGCTCAAGCTGCGCAGCTGGACGGTTGTGAGAAGTGCCACCTCACTCGGGAGCCACGCCTCGACCTCGACGCCGCTGAGTGAAGAGATCTGGCTGGTCGAAAGATTCAACGTGGCGGTGCGCCAGTCGATGTTCGATGTGACAAGGTACGATGTCTGGAGGGTCGTGAGTGCGGATAGTTGCGCGCTCGTGATCGCAGCTGCCTGAGTGCTGCCGAGGGACCGCACTTGCGAGAGCGAGAGGGACTGCAGCTGCGTGTCGGAGAGCCCGCGCACTTGTTCGGTTGAAAGTGCGGCGATCTGGGGATGTTTGAGGGCTCTGAGCTGAGTTGCGTTGAGCGGGACGCCGGTGAATTCCGGCTCCGGGTTGAGTTCCGTTGCGCGCACAAGCAGCGAGCGCACTTGCGCCGTGCTGAGGCCTTGGAGCTGCTCAGAAGCCAGGGAGGCAAACTGCGGGAGTGTTAGCGACGCAACTTGTCCGGTGCTCAGTGCTGAGAGCTGGATGGTGGAGAGCCCGAGCAGATCCCGGTTTTCAAGGGCCGATAAAAAACGGGTGCCGGCTGCCGATAGCTGCCCTTGGGTGAGCGCCTGCACCTGCTGCAGGCTCAAGCTGGGTACTTGCACGGAGGTGAGGCTGCGCAGTTGCGCGGAACTCAGGGAAGCGACCTGCACGGTGGTCAACGACCGGAGCTGGTCATAGGACAGAGCCTGAACGTGCGTGCTTCCGAGGGCCGCAAGCTGCGAGGACACCAGGAAGCTCACCTGCACGGGTGTGAGCTGAATGAACGGCGGGTGTGGGGGCTGGAAATCCGGCGGCTCGCCAATTCCTCGGAGGAGTGACGAAATTTGGGCTGTGGCGAGTGCGTTGACCTGCGTTTGGTTCAGCGCGGCGAGTTGCTCGGGGCGCAGCACGCTGAGTTGTTGCGTGGCGAGTTGCCTGAGTTGCTGCGTGCCGATGGAGGTGATGACAGTCGGGTCAATGCTGCCAATGAAGCCTGCGGAGAGCTGGGAGACCTGGCCGTTGCTGAGCGCGCCGAGCACTGCGGGCACCGCGAGGAGTTGAGCGGGGGTGAACGCGTGGACCTGCTCGGTGGTGAGCGCTGGGACCTTGTTGACGGAAGTGAGCGACTCAAACTGCCGTGTGGACAGCACGCTGATCTGTTCCGGAGAGAGGACAGAAAGCTGCGAGGTGAGCAGCGCGCCGATTTGGCTGGGAGTAAACGGTACAATGACGCCTGCGTCCGTAGGTATCCCGGAGTTGAATTGGTACGAATATTCGAATTCCCGGGATGCGGGGTCGGAGTAAGGATAGCTGCCGGGCCCCGTGTAGTTCTCGGGATTGTTGTAAGTGACCTTCGCGAGGGCTTGGAGCCGGGCTCCGTTTAGCGATTGGATCTGATCGGAGAGTGCGCCCACTTGCGAGGGCCTGAGGGAGGCCAGTTGGTCGGTGCTCAACGCAGCCAGTTGCGTCTGGGAGAATGCGCGCACGCTCAGCGGACTGATTGAACGCAGTGACTCCTCGGTGAGGGCCGATATCTGGCTGGTTCGAAGGCCGGTGATTTGCGCAGAAATCAGCGCTGAAAACTGGTTGCCCGTGAAGATCGAGAGGGACTCCGAGGCGAGTGCACTGAGCTGAGTCGGGGTCAGCACAGAAACCTGCCGCAGGGCGAGTGCGCTGATCTGACTGGTGGACAGCGCTGCGATTTGGGAAGTGCGCAGCGCTGAAATCTGGGGCGTATTGAGGGAAAGTCCACCTGCCTCGTCGTACGGATAAGGAACCGGCGTGCTTCTGAGCGCCTGAATTTGCCCGTTGCCAAGCTCCCCGACCTGGCTTGAGGACAGTGCGTAGGATTGGGCGGATGAAAGGATGCTGATTTGATC
>JACCED010482594.1_pt1 | contig 20054 bp, 13 predicted proteins | sample 7455021 | NCBI WGS metagenome assembly JACCED01 (sample SAMN15323456, study PRJNA562643) | freshwater metagenome | isolation source: river surface water | place: USA:Blue River Watershed | collected 2017-08-19
GATATTTATTTAAAATGGTTTTATTTAAATAAAGTATCTTATAATGAATTATTTAAAAACGAATTAATTGGTGTTTTTCAAAATAATATAAATATTTTTGTAAAATATCCTATTTTAATACCTTTACTATTTGATGACTCAAAATATGTTTTTAAAAATTTAATTAAATTTATACCTAATCAAATATATTGTTTATATACATCTTTTTTTATAAAATTAAATTTAAATTATTATAGAAAAATTAATCAATTATAATTAAAAAAAAATTATATATTTAATCGATTAAGAAAAGGGTCATAAATAATATTATATGTGAGTTTTAAATATTTTTTCTTTTGTTCAATTATAGAAAATAAATATTTTCTATATTTTATTATTTTTTCTAATTTTTCATTTTCATCTATTTTTTTTAAACTTTTTAATTCTTTTATAGTAGAATTATATTCTCTTTTTGCTTTTTTATCTTCTCTTGTTGTTAATAATTTATCTTTTGTTTCATCTTTAATTAAATTTAAATAATTATTACATTTATTTACATTTAATTCATATGAATTTTTATGTATTTCATATGTTAATAATCTTCCACTAAAATCTAATTCTTTATATTCTTTTGCTTTATTAAACATATCTTTTAAATAAGCTTTTATTAATTCAAAATCCTCATAAAATTTATTTATATTAATATCTTCTTTTTCCATATCTTCACTTTCTAATATATGAATTTCACATGAAAATTTAACATATAATTTATCTTTCCATTCTTGAAAAGGTGTTTTTTCATCTTCTTCTTCTTCAACTTCTTCATTTTTATGAAAATTTTTAATTTCTATATCATTTATACTCTTTCCATCATCATCTTCATCTGATTCATCATTATCTGATAAATTATTTACGTTTGATTTATTTATTGATGATATTTGAACAATTGTTATATTATTTGGTACTGTTTTTTGAAGGGTATTATTTGATGAAAAATTAGGATTTTTTAATATTCTTTTTTTTTTAGTATTATCCATTTAATTAATAAATAATATAAATAATATAAAAAAAGTAAATACGTAGATTTTATATAATTTATTAATTTAAATTATAATTATTAAAAAATTAGAATTCATTTTTTTAATCCTCTGGTAAAATAATAGACTCATATTCATAATCATAATCATAGTTATTATTTTTATTTTTATCATCTGCAAATAATACAATATTGATAATAAAATAAAAAATATAAATAAATGTAAAAATAACAATAAAATTAAAAAAATATATTTTATTATTAGAATAATTATAACGATTATTATTATTATTATTATTATTATCTATATTGTGATTTGCACCTGATTCTAAATCATAATCTTCTAAGTTTTCCTTTATATTTTTTCTGAAAAAAGTATTATTGTATTCTTCATTCATAATTAATTCAATCTATTTAATCTATTTTATAATTTATTTATTTTTTATATTCATTATTTTTAAATATAAAAAAATAATTAAATAATTTAAATTTAAATTTAAATTTGAAATATTTTTTTATTTAAATTTCAAAAACTTTACCAAAATATAACCACATGAATAATCCAAATCCTGATTTAGATATCACATCTAAAAAGTTATATAATATATTTTTATCTTCATCACTCATATAATATGCTATACCATAAACAGACCATATAGCAGCAAATACAAAGAATATTGTTTTTTGATGTCTAAAATCATCATGTTTTACAAAATATATCCACATAAAGTATAACATTAATATAAATGCACCGAAACCGAGTATTCCTCCAGTATTTTTTTCTATTTGTTGTGTTTCACCTAAATAACCAAAAATCAACATCAAATAATTAAAGAATATTACAACTAAAAATTGAAGTAAAGATGGGTTCTTTTTTTTATAATATGTAAAAAATAAAGTAAGTGCTAATAATAAAAATGGTGTAGTGATAGCCCAATCCATATAACGAATTTGAGTAATGTTTTTAAGATTAAAATCTTTATCATTTATCATAGTGACAAAAATTGAATAAACATATCCTGCTATTAAAGATACAGCAGTTTCTACATTAAGAATATGACGAGCATTTTCACTAGTAGTTTTCATTGCCTCAATAAATGTTATTAAAGTGGTTCCAAAAAGAAAAATACATGAAAACAAAAAAGTATGTTTAACAAATTCTGTTTTTTTTTTAATCATATCATCATTATTTTTATCTTTTATTTCTTCAGTTTTTAAAGATTGCTTATAATTTGTTTTATTTAAATCTAAAGTTTGACTTAAAGACATATTTATTTATCTTAATAAAAGATAATATTTTTTTATAAATTAGTTAAAATAATTTTGTGTTTTATTTATTTATATTTATTAAAAATTAATAAAATTATTAGGATTAAAAAATAATTTACCATTTTCATAATGAATCGATTCAATATCATATTCATGTGTAAATAAATCAATATCGAAAACTTCGTTTTCTTTTAAATTTTTGTTAATTAATTCTCCATTTTCAGTATTAATTAACATTAACCTATTAAAATTACAATAAGAATTAGGATACATATCTCTCATATTATATGGTAAAAATCCCATATCAATATACATTTTATCAATAGTATCAATATTTTTATTATTTTTTAAATATAATTTTGATCCAAAGATATTATTCATAATATCACTATTACTTTTTGCGACTTCTTTGTTTTCGTTTTCAATTCTATATTTTAAAATATGAGAATATTTTCTATAATCAAGATTAAAAACATTACAAGAAAACTTTTTTAGTATAGTGAAAGGTATTTCGAATGTAGTCATTTTGAATGTTCTAATATTCATTTCAATTTCATAATCATTAAAATTATCATTAATATTTTCAATTGATTCATAAAAATTAGGTGCAAAAACAAATCCTCTTTTACTATATTTATCAATTCTTTTTTTAATATTAAAAGATGTTCTATCAAGTTCATTATTATATAAATCCATTATTTTTGAATAATATAATGATTCCATACAATGTGTTGTCATAATTAATTCTTCTTTTTGATTACGAATTTGTAAATAACAAGTTAAATGAGGAAGATCAAATGTTTCAATAATATTATATCCATTTTTGTTTTCGACATGTATAAATTGAATATTTGTTCCTTTTTCTCTTTCAATATCTAAAATAGCATTTCTTAATTTACCTTTAAATTTTCGTGGGTCAATTTCATTAACACTTTTTCTAAAAAATCTATTACAAAAATCATTAGGATTTTTAAAATTTAACCAAACATCGATATCATTTACATAGTCTTTTTCATAATTTAATAGAATACAATATAACATAGAAGAACCTGCAAAATATATATTTTCAGATTCTGAATAAGTTAATATAAACCTACAAAATTCATCTTCATCAAATTTTGAATTAATTTCTAATAATTTTGCTATTTTATTAAGTACTGAATATTCATTTTCATAAAAAGTATAAATTGATTGAGGTAGTAAAAAATTTTTAATTAATGTTTGAGTTTCATTATCATAATTAATCAAGAATTCAAAAACATTTATTGTGTGGTATTCTTTAGGTAAATTTTGATTTAAATTTCGCATATTTAATACATATTTATTAAAAATATTAATAAAATTCCATATTTTTTGTATAGAACATTCATAATAATTTTTCAAAAATGTATTTAAAAAAGGATAAATTGATACTTTTTTACGGTTTTCACCATAAAGTACTCTTGAATAAAAATATTCTTCTAAGTTATTTGTTTCCATAATATCATCCCATTTAAAATTTTTACTCATTTCAATATACTCTTCAATTTTTATTCTTTTTTCTTCATCAATCATTAAATATTTCATTGTATTTGAAAGATTTTCATTATTTTCAACCATTTGTATATCAAAAATATATTGAAGTTTTTCATAATTTGATAATATTTTTTCCAAATTCATAAGTGTTTCATAATCACATTTATCTTTTAAATCTAAACTAAGATTATTATCATTTTGACATATATTTTCTGATAAAACATTAATCAATTCACTATTCTTTACAATAGATGGTATAGATACTTTTTTATTTTTATGATCTAATAAATCACAATATATACGTAAACCAAATGATTCCATTTTGTATTTGTTTAATTATACAAAAATTAATAATATTTATTAAATAGTATAATTTATTTTTCATTTTTTTATTAAGTAAAATTTATTTACGTTTAGTTAAAATAATGATATTTTAATAAAAAAAAATAAAAAATGAATATTAAATATTTTTATAATTTAAAGAATATAGAATTTACTATATGTGTAAACAAATGGTAAAACAATTGTTAAATTTTTTAATTCCAACTAAATTTCAAAATAAAATTTTTATTGATAATGATAAAAATTATGTAGATAATCAATATAATCAATTTTGTATTGAATGGAAAAAAAACAACAAAAATATCGAAAAAAAACAAAATGATAATTTAAATCTTTTATATCAAAATATTATTGATATAGAAAAAGAAAAAAAAAATATATTATTCAATATAGATTTATATCAAAAAAATAAAAATAATAAAAAAATCAATATCGATAATTTAGATAATGAACTTAAATTCATATCTTTCCACTTAAATTATCTCAAAAATAATTGGATCAAAGAATATAAACAAAGTTTAATTTTAGATTAAAAAAATACCATTTTTTATAAAATATAATGCTATAAAATCTCATCATAATGTATACTATAAGTAGTAGGATTTTTATTACTTTTTTTTAAGTTCAATTATTTAATTAAATTAAAAATAATTAAATATTTACGTTTAATTCAATATTTAACATAATAAAAAATTGATTAAAAATAATTAAAAAATAATTAATTTTTTATTATATAATAAAAAAAACACAAATGAGTTCTTTTGAGGAAGAAGAAGATGATTATTATGAAGAAGAAGATGAATACGTATATAATGATTCTACAAATAAAGTAGAATTGTGTGAATTTGAAAAAAAAAATAAACAATTAACACCAGTTGAACTATTAACATTTAAAAGAAGATTTGAAGAAAAAGACCAACAATTAAGGGATGAAAAAAGAGCTGCTACAACAGCACATTCAATAACCGAAGTATCAAAAGTTAATAAATCAAATTGTTTTTCATCAGATGCTTCATTTTTAATTCTTTTTAATGAATTTTCTAAATTCAAACTAGAACCCGAAAATGATATTTGTATTGAAGTATTAAATGATAATTTATATCATTGGAAAGTTTATATTAGAAATTTTGATTATTCAACTCAATTTGGTATTGATTTAATAGAAAAAGAGATTGAAGAAGTTGTTTTGGAAGTAGAATTTGTACAAGATTTGTACCCATTTTTCCCTCCCAGAGTGACTATATTAACACCTCGTTTAAATAACAACTTATTATATCATATTTCAAACCTTTTTATTTTAAGATTCGAAAATTGGATTCCTACTAACAATATTTTAAATATTTTAAGGGATATTAAAAGAATTTTAGAAAGATTTGCAACTATTGACAAAGAAAGTGGTAGTATTGAATTTTCATCTTTGGAAAAACATTTACTTCATTTATCTTTTATCACTGATGTTAAACCTCAATGTATTATTTTTGACGATTTTATTACTGATACTTTCTATAATGAATTAAAAACTCAAATTAATGAATCTAAAAAATTAAAATCAAGTGAAGCTACAGCTAATTCTAATGTTGGAGTTGGTGCAGGAAATACTATATCCAAACAAACACAAGGATGGGCTAAAGGTACTGGTTATGGAGGTCAAAATTCAAAATATAATGAAGTATGGGATGTTCAGAAAGCTTCTTTATTAGAAGAAGAAAGAGATAGAACATTTTTTACATTGTTTGATTTAATTCATGACGATATTGAAAACGAGATTTCTAAAAATAATATTGATTTTGTTTATTCTTCGATATCAAACTCGAGTTTAATTACAAATATAGACCATTTTTTGATTCAAGATTCAATTATATCAAAATCAAGTATAAAAATATCTAATTCATTTAAGATTTTAAAAACTATTTGTCAATCGGAAAATCTTATCTTTTTAATTAAAAGAATATATCCTCAATTATATCGAATTTATTTAGAAAATAAAAAGATTATTGAAAGAACATCCAGTGCAACTGGTGAAGATGATGAAGGATTTGAGATTATTAAAACATATTATGAAAATTTAAGTTTTATTGTATCACTTGTTCATTCTATGAATCTTCATGAAAATTTTATGGATATTAGAAATCATCTCACAACCGAAGCTTCGATTGTAGCTTCTAATGAACTTGAAGCAAAATATATTCAAATTATGAAAGATATTCAGATGGACGAATTAAAAGAACTTCCTAATTATCATTATAGAACACACTTAACAAGTGATTTAGCTATTACTTCTTTACCTAGAATTTTAGTTCAAAGAGTTACTAAAGAAATGATTTCTTTAAGTTCAAGTTTACCTTGTACATTATCATCAACTATATGGATTAAAACAATGGAAGATAGATTTTTATATATTCAAGCATTAATTAGTGGACCAGAAGATACACCTTATAGTGGAGGATTATATTTATTTGATATTTATTTCCCCCATGAATACCCTAATGTACCTCCTAAAGTGAATTTACAAACAACTGGTGGAGGAAGAGTACGATTTAATCCAAATTTATATAATTGTGGTAAAGTATGTTTATCATTATTAGGTACATGGAGTGGAGATAATAGTGAAAAATGGAATCCTAAAGTATCAACAATACTTCAAGTTTTAATATCAATTCAAGCTCTTATTTTAATTCCTGAACCATATTTTAATGAACCAGGACATCAAGGTTCTATTGGTACACCAAATGGTCAAAATCAATCAAGAACATATAATGATAATATTAAAAAACAAAATGTAAGATATGCTATGATTGAACAAATTAAAAATCCTCCTAGAGGATATGAAGATATTATACAAAAGCATTTTTCGATACAAAAAACAAAGATATTGAATACAATTGAAGGTTGGAAAGATGGTTCAACTGAATGGACACAGTTGTATAATGAAGCTCAAACTTTAATAAATAATCTTCCTGAATTTTAATTTAATAATTTATTAAATTAAATAAATTTTATAAAAATGTTTTTTTAATTTTATTACATAAAAAAATATATAAATACATTAATTTTAATTATGATATTATATCAATATTTTTACATAATCTATTTTTGTTATTGACAAAATTATTATTTGACGAATTTATAATTTTTTGATATATTGGATTAATCTCACTTGCAAATTCATTATATTTTTCTTTTAATTCAGGATAAATAATTATTATGTTTTTCAAATTTGACATAAAAATATTTAAATTACTTATTATATTCATAGTATAATCTTTATTATAATTTTGATATGTTTTAAATTCTTTTATTAAAATTTGTATTTCATCAATAATTGATCTAATAGATAAAATTAATTTTTTTTTGTAAATATTAAACATTTTTTTTATTTCAATTAATTCATTTATCTCTTCTTGTTCTAATAAAATTATATTATCCAATATCAATTTATATATTTCAATAATATTATAATCGTTAAATTTATAACTTATGTTTTCCAAAATATTAATATCATTATTTTGTTGGTTTATTAAATTTAAAAAATCATTAATGTAAATAAAAATTGTTATAATAACTTGATCAAAATTCACGTCTTCATTTATTAATTTTACATCTAAAGCCATATTTTTAATTTTATTATATATATAATGATATTTAATAACTTTTATTAATTCGTATAATGTATTAACATTATTATTAATATTATTATTATCACATACAATATTTTTATTAATAATTCTTATAGTTTTATTATCAAATATATTTATAACGGGATCAATGTATATTGAATATAAAGGATTTGAATTATAATAAATGTATAAATTTTGAATAATATAATAAAATTTACATAACTTATTATTTAAAATATTTATTATTTTTTTATCTTTTTGATTTGTTGATGAATAAATTCTGTTATATAATTCAAATACACTATATAATAATTTTTGATTAGGTTCTAAATTATCTGAATATTCTTTTAATGAATGATTTTCTTCGTAAAATTTAATTAATTTATCAATATTAGAAGGTGTTTCTCTGGGTGATTTAATTATATTTAAAACTTTAGTTTTTAATTCTATAATTTTATTTTTCAATAATTCTCTATTACACCTAACATCAGTTTTAAAAATATCTATTATTTTAATGTCGAATATATTAATAACCATACTTAAATTTTTAAATAACCCTCTTGCAATTAATTTGTTACATAAATTATTAATAATATTATAAAATTTACAAAGTTTTTCATTTAATTTATTTTTATTATTTTGAATAAAATTTGTATTTTTATATAAATCGTTAATATTAGTTAAAATTTTTGATAATAATAATTTATTTTTTACCAATGATTCTTTATATTGCTGTGTTGTATGATTTAACAAATAATATTTTATTAAATAATTTATATCTATATAACATTCAGATTCTTTTAGTAAATTAATAACTTTTTCTTTTAATGTTTTATCATCATTACAAATAATATTTTGATTAATTATATTTATAACATTACTTCCAAAAATATTAACAACTGATTCAATTAATTCTGACTTTTCATCATTTAATTTTGTACTATCTAAATTAAAACTAGTAAATAATTCATAAATAATATTGAAAAACTTACATAATTTATCATTTAATTCTAATAATTTATATTTTTCATTATCATCTATTTTAATATTGTATAAAGCATTTATATTTTGTAAAACATTAATTAATAATTTTTGATTATTTATTAAACCGCCTTGGTATCCAGTTAAAACTTGACTCTTATTTGTATAAAAATTAATTAATCTTTCAAGATTAAAAGATGATGTATTGAATAGATCAACTATTGATTGTTTATTTTTAACAACTTGAAGTCTAATTGGTATATGTTTTTTATTTATTATTTTTGAATAAATAATTTTCATTTGCTCAATAACTTTTTTATTAACAGATTCTTCAGTTATAGGAGTTTTATTTTTTTGGTATGAATATAATAATTTTAATAAATTTTTCATCAAATTTGAAGCATTGAAAATATTTAAATATAATAAATTAATTAAATTTTTACCTAATTTTAAAATATTTAGATAATTAAAATCCTCAATGACAGCTTGTCCAATAATATTTGTTTTGAAAACAAAGTATTTATTAATTTCTTGATTAAATTTATTCCATTCTGTTTCTGATACTTCATTTTTTTGTGAAGGTTCAATCGAAGTATCTTTTATTGATATAGATAATTCATCACCATAAAGCGGTTTATCATCATTATTAATAATTTCTTTTGATTTTTTCATAACTCTTTTTGACTCAAATTCTATCGGTGATTGTCCAATATTTTTTGATAATTTATTAAATAAATCAATATAATTAAAATTTATTAAATATATACCAAATAAGTTACAATATTTATTAATTAAATAACGAATAAAATTAATATTATTTTGATAATTTAAAAATATATTTTTAATAAGATTATTTATAAAGTTTGATATTTTATTTTTATTAATTTCATTAATATATTGTTGTTTTTTTAAATATTCTATATTATCATAAAAATCACCTAATAAAGACAACATTTTACTATTTTTATAATTATCATTATTTAATGACTCTGATAATAAAAACAATAATTGATTAATAGGTAAAGTTGATAAAGAAGGAGATGAAGAAATAGTTGATAATTCAAGATAATTAGCATTAATAATATTTTCAGTTAATAAAATTGAACGAGGTATATTAAATTTTAATTGTATTGTATCTAAAAATAAATTAAAATTTATTCTAGATAAAATTTGAATAATATCATCCTGATTATCTTTATAAAAAATAGTAAATAATGAATAAGGTGCAAATTTACTAAAAAAATTTATTTGAGATATTTTATTTATATCAAATATTTGTTCAGTCAACATATCTTTTTCATCATCAGTTATTTTAATTAAAGAATTAAAAGATACTTTAGGTTTTTCTATAATTTGACCACTAATTCCTCGTGATAAAGTACTACCAATTTTACTAAAAGTACTTTTAGCAGATGATAAAAAACTTCCTTTTTTTTCTGAACCCAAAGTTCCATTTTGTATAGTTTTTTTACCAAGTTTCATTTTTAAAAAATTATTAACATTTAATGTTTTTTTTTGTGTAGATATATTTCTTTTTTGTGAATTAAATCTTCTATTTAAAATTTGTTTAAAAACAGGCGATTCCATTATTTAAAAAGTCCTCTAGTATTAATTTTGATATTATTTTTATTTTCAAAAAATAAATATAAAAAAAAAATATTAATTCTATTTTTTTTATAAATTTAATATATAAATTATAATTAATTATATTTACTTAGTTTTCCATTTTTAAGTTCATATACTTTATCATATATATTTAAATTACTTTTATCATGTGTTATAACTATTACTGTTTTTTCCTTACCTATTTTATTTATAAAATTATAAATAAATTTTTTATGATAATCATCAATAGCTGCAGTAGGTTCATCTAAAATTAATATTTTAGTATTATTTAAAAACTCTCTTAATAATATAATAGTTTGACGTTGACCTCCTGATAAATTATTACCTTGAACACCACATTTAGTGTTATAATTATTTTGTATATTTTTAAAAATTTCTTGTAAACCAAATTCTTTAATTTTATTTTCAATCATTTCATTTGTTAATTTATTATTAGAATATTTTATATTTTCATAAATTGTATCATTAAAAAGTTTAGTATTTTGATTAACATATGAGATTTGTTGTCTTATAGAATTAGTATCATAATTTTCAATATTTTTATCATCAATTAAAATAATACCATTTGAAGGTGTATAAAATTTTAATAATAATTTTAATAAAGTTGATTTACCAGAACCAGATGTACCTAATATACATATTTTATTTTTAGGTTCAATCAATAAATTTATATTTTGTAAAACTTCATATTCAGTATTAGGATATTTAAAATGAATATTTTTAAATTCTACTTTTCCTTTTTCAATTTTAATCATTTCTTTTTCGGAATTATTTTTCTTTATATCTTCTTTTAATGTGATTTTATCCAAAAATTTATCAGTTTCATTAATAATTCCCATTCTTAAAATTAAATGAGGTGTTTGGTATGCTATTCTTGATATATGATTTACTAAATATAAGAATGTTATGAACAATGCAATGAAAGTAGCAGAACTAATTTCCTTTTTAGTATATAAATAAAGAGTAAATAAATTCATAACAATAAAAATAACAATATTAAAACCAAAACCAATCATTTTAAGATTATTAGTACATAAAATTTGTTCAGAATAAAAAGCACCATATTTATTGTGTTGATTTTGAGATTCTTTCATTTCTTTATACATATTACCCGATGAATAAATAGTTGCTAAATTAGAAAATTTATCTTGGAATTTTTCCATTAATTTTTTAAAATTAGAATATCTTTGATTAGATAATATTGTACAACTATTTAATTTATAATAATAAAATGATACAAAAGGTATTAATAAAATAACAAATAATGCACCAATTTTCCAATTAACAGTAAAAAAATATATAATCATAACTAATAAAACTAATAATCGGGGTAAAATATTTTCAAAGAATAAATTAATAAAATCAATAAAGTTTCCAGGTATAGTTGATAATTCAGTAGATACTTTACCTAATTCTAAATCTTGATAATTATTTTCATATTTATAATATAAATTATCTACAATATATGTTCTAAATTTAACCCATAAATCAGGTGTGATTTTAGAATCCATCACTCCTACTACAACAAAGATACTTTGAATAATAATCCATGTTATGGTTATATAAATAAAACTTTTATAAATAATATTTAATTTATTTTTAGAAAAATTAGTAAATAAATTAGCAGATAATTTGGGTAAAAATATAGATTCAAGAGCATAAGATAAAACATATAAAAAAATATATGAAAAGATTAATAATTTATTATTTTTAATATAATCTAAAAATAAGTCATAAGATATCATATTAATAAATTTTAATATTCTAATATTAATTATTATTTTTTTTTAATTTATAAATTGTAAAATAATAAAATTTAATTAATATATCATTAAAAATAAGAATATATAAATGAATGATAATACAAAAGAAATAATTTTAAATAAATTTAATAATTTTGAAGAATTATTAGATTATTTTTATTTTATAAAAAAAATAAATTCTGATGATAACCATTATATTATTGATAACAAAAATATAGAAGAAGAATTTGAAAAAATAAAAAATGAAAGAATTAAAATTGAAGTATTTATAAAAAAAAAATTAACAATTAAAAAAGCTTTAATAAATTCTCAAAATAAGACGATAATAACTTACTATCCATCTTTTGTATCTTTTTTATCATGGAAAGATATCGATTTTTATTTTAATCAAATATTTATAAATAATGAATTATTAAAAGATATAGATTTAATAATAGGTGTAAAAACAGGTGGATATTATTTAGGTTATTTTTTTCAACATTTTGTAAAAAATAAATTCAATAAAGATATAAAAATGATATCATGTAAAACAAATAGAATAATTAATGATTATACATCAGAAAATGATTTAATTATTTTTGAAAATATTGATAATTTAAATAATTTTTTTGAATATGTAAAAATAAAAAACTCAAAAATAATAATAATTGATGATTTAGTAAGACAAGGTAATACAATGAAAAATATAATAAATAATTTAATTATTAATTATGATATAAAAAAAGAAAATATTTTAACATTTTCTATATTTGATTCTCCTTTATATAAAACAAATTATAATTTTAATTGTTTTTATGAAAAATCTGATTTTATTCGTTTATTTTGTGCTCCATGGGGTTTTGATACTTAATGAATACGTTTTCCTTAAACAGAATCGCTGATATCTATTCCGGGAAACCTATTATCATTTCGCGAGCAAAATGATGAATACATTTTCCATAGCAAAGCGCAAATAAAATAATTATCATTCCATAAAAGGAATGATGAATATTTCATCATCTTTATATTGATTATAAACTACATGTGTTAATTTACCTTTATTTAATAAATTTAATAATAAAATAGATTCTTTATTATATTCAATTTTACATTCATATTTTAAGAATTTTATACAATCAATATGCATATTTTTAAGAGCATAATATAAACACATATCATTAAATTTAAAATTAAAATTATATAAAATTTTTAATAAATTTAAATTTCCATTAAATGCTGCTTGTTCTGCAAAAATTTTATTAACTGGTATATTATTTTGTAAAAAATAACTAATTAAATTTTTATAATAATATTTTGATAAATCTATTTTATTATTATTTTTACATAATTTTATTTCATCAATTATACCATTACGTATAATTAAATAAATATCAGTATTAGCATGTAAATATGAAAAAAAATTATCAGAAAATCTATATCCATAATTGTATAAAACTTTAAAATGTTCATAATATTCATCTCTTCCAATAAAATTAACTAAAAAGTTTTCTATATTCGGTGTTAAATATTCATAAAAATTTTGACATACATATTTAAAAATATTAATATTAGATAAATATTTATTTTTAAATAATATATATTTATTTAATACAGAAAATTGGACATAATTATCATTTTTTAATTCTTCTAATAATTTTATAAATGTATATTCATCTATAATATTTTTTTTATCTAAATTATTTATATATTCAATTTCAAATATCTTTTCAAAAACATTAGTGTTATCAAATAAATCAGGATAATATTTTTTACATATTTTAATTAAATCAATATCAACAAATTCAATAATTAAATTATTTAATTTATTTTTAAAATATTTATCTAAATCATCAACTAATTTTGGTTGTATAATAATATTATTATCTCCATTAAATTTATTATAATCATATTTTTCGATTTTATCATAATACAATTTTTTATTTTGTAAAATATATTCTAATATATAAATATTTTTAGTTCTAAATGATATATTTAATATATCATATGTATAAGAAACATAAGAATATTTATTAACTTTTTTTGATTCATAATAATTCATATCAAATCCATTCAACATATCATTTTTCAATAAAATTTCTAATGAATTTTTAATATTTATTGGATGTAAACAATCTTTTGCCATAATAAACCATTCATTAACATTAAAATATATATTATTATAAATATTATTAACTTTTAATTTATTTTCATTAACAAGATTTTTTATAAAATTAAAATAATGACAAAAAAATTTAAATTTATAATAATTTATATTTATTGAATTATCTGATTCTTTCTCATTTTTATTTTTATAATAAATAGAATACGTTTTATATTCTTCATTTTTTAAATAATTTTTAAATATTAAAGATGAATTATTATTATTATTAATATTTTTTATAACTTTTCCATTTTTAATAAAATATACATAAAATTCATTATAAATTTCTAAAATATCATCTAATGTATATTTATTTTTTTCAAATTCTTTTTTTAATATAAATTCATTTGAAAAAAACATTGCTTTTTCAATAATATTTTTAGATGTTAAATTATTAAATTTTTTATTTAAAATTAATAATTCATAAAACAAATCATTTTTTTCATATCTTAAACAATTTTCTAAATTTATTATATAAATATTATTTATAATATTTATGTTATTATTATTAATTTTAAAAATATTATTATTATATAAATAATTTATAATATCATTTTGTTCATTTAAAATTAAAATTCTAAATGATTCTTTATATTTTTCAAGATTATTATTATCTAAAATCAAATAATTATTTTTAATTAAATATTTAATATAATAAAAATTATTTTTTTCTATTAAATTAAAAAATAATTTTTCATTTTCCCAATTTTTATGTTTTAACATAAATGCATTTATTATTTTTGTTTTATCTAGACCATCTTCAAAATAGTTTATTAAATTGAAAAAATAATCATCACTATATAAAAGTAAAACTTCAAGTATTATATCATTCGGTAAATTAGTAAAACATTTTTTATTTAAATTTTTATTTAAATTTTTATTTAAATTTTTATTATTATTATTATTATTATTATTATTATTATTATTATTATTTATTTTATTTTTTTTATTTTCATCCAATTTAAAACATGATAAAGTTTTAATAAAATTCATTTTTAAATTAATTATTTTACTAAAAAAAATTATTATTATTTTTTTTAAGTATATAATTAAATAAAATAATACTTATTAGATTTTTTTAAGTACTATATTGAACTTAAAAAAAATCAATAATTTCTTTTTTGAAAATTAAAATACTGGTCAATCAAATCTTTAAATTTAAATAATAAAATATATTTATTTTCATATTTTTTTATATTATTTTCATACATTGATAATATAATTTTACTTTTATCATTTTCATCTTTTTTTAAATATTCATTATAATGTTTTAAATTAGATTCTCTTTCACTAAAAAAGGTGCTAAAGTTTTTATTTAAAATATTATAAATATGATAATTTGTTGGACAACCATTTTCTAATGCATAAACAAGACATTCAAAATTTTCATTTTTACAAGCAGCAAATGTAGTATTTTCATCCCATGGAAAATCATTTTCATGTAAAAATTTAAGTATATTTAATTGACCTTGATATGCTACAAATTCACATATTCTTGGATGTTTAGGTACATTAATTTTAATTAATTCATTGATATAATATTTATAATCATATTTAACATAATAATCATAATTATGAGCTAAATACTCAATAGCTTTAATATATAAATTAGGAGTTAATAATGTATGATTTTTTAGTTGAATAAATAAATCAAAATTAGTCAAACAAAATAGTTTATTTATTATTTTATCATATGGTTTTTGTTGAACTTGATTTTCTTTAAATATATAATCTTTATGATAAGTAAAAAAATAATTTAAAAAAGGATAATTAAAAAATGTATCATTTCTTAAAATGGTTTCAATATAAAAATCCTTAGTATCAGTGATTTTTATAGGACATGTTAATGTAGTATTAACATTATGAATTCTTAAAAAATCTAAATATGTATAGTCACCATTTTTTTGAAAATTATAATAATTTAATAAATCCAAATAAATATATTCGCTAAATTCAAAAAAATCTAAATGTTTAATTAATAAATTTTTATTAAATTTAAATAAATGATAAAATACATCAGCTTTTAATTCTATTTTTTCATTTTCATTTAATAAAGTAAAAAATTTATAAAAAACAAATTTTATATTATTATGATAATTTATTTTTTTTATATCATTATAATAAGAAAATAAACTATATTTTACCCAATCTTTTATATTAATTTTAAAATCGTATTGATATTTTTCAACTAAATAATCAAATAAAAAAAAATTATTATCTTTTAATAAATCTAATAAATAATTATATGTATTTAATTCTTTAATTTTTTTATTTTTTTCATAAAAGTTTTTAAAATTTAAATTTGTATAACATAATAATTCATTTATTATATCTTTATTTAAATTTTCATATAAATTTTTACTATCAAACATTTAATTTAATTTTGATAATATTATTATTTAATTTATTTGACTTACATCTAAATTAAGATTTTTTTTTTAAATACTATTTTTAATTCAAAATAATGTGTACAAAAATATAATTATGCGAATTAAAATAAACATAATAAAATGAATAATAATTATAAAAAAATATGTTAAAAAATCTCGCATAAAATTATTTTTGGCCTCCGCTACGCTACGGGCGGATTTTAACAATAAAATAAATATAATTTATATTTAAATATTTTAGCAATAATTTATTGATAAAAAAATATTAAAAAATTCCTTGTTAATAATTTCACAAATATCCGCGGGTCCCCATCTTGAGCTCTGAATCATTTGTTTTTTTTGATAAGTTTTTTTTTATCAATATAAATAATAAATTATAAAATTATAAAATCATCATAATTTTTTATAATAATGTATTTAATTATCAAAAATTTGAAAATGATAAATTAGTTTAAGATAAATTATAAAACGGATAAATTAATATATTTATGGTATAGAAGCGCTTAGTATTTAAGCATTATAACAGTTTTATCATAATCTATATATAAATATATGCTATAAAGTAGCGCTAAATTAATAAATATCAATTATTTTTTATAATTTTTTTTAAGTACTAAAATGAACTTAAAAAGTAAAAATAATAAAAAATAATTATGTATATTGAATATAAAAACTCCATTTTTCATTTGTAAAATCAGTTTGTAAAAGATTACATCTATAATGTGCATCTTCCATATAATGTTTAACAATTTCAATTAATTGTGTTTTATATTTATTTTCAATATCTATATTATTTATTATATCATTTTTCATTTCTATTCTATTGAAAATACCTTTTTCACCCCAATAACCAGGTAAAGAATAAGTTTCATTAATTATATCACTTTTAATTCTGGATAAAATTCTTTTTTTATGTAGTTCAAAATCAATAGGTTGAAAATAAACAATATAAAGAATGTTATTATCAATTATTTTGTCTAAAATTTCTTTAGAAGATAAAGCACCTTCTAATATAATTAATTTTTTACCTTCTTTTGTATTTTCTTCTATATATTTTTTTGAATAATCAATAAATATATTAGTTTCATCAATGGTACCTTTATTTTTATATACTTTAAATGCATTTAATGTTGCTTCAGCAAAATTATTATTAGATTTATCAATAACATGTTTACGTATAACTTCATCAAATTCTAAAGAATAAACACCATATTCTAAAAATCTTTCTTTAATTTGATTTGTAGTAGTGCTTTTACCACTTGCATATTTTCCAGTTATGAATATATAAACAATAGGATTAGTATTCAATAATCTTTGAATATTATCATATAAAAAATTAGTACTTTCACTCTCACTTTCCATTTTGTATAAACGTAAAAAATTATTATTAATTATTTTATATTATTATTTTAGTATAATTATATATAAATTTTATATTTTTGTATAAAAAAAATCAATTTTTATATTTTTAACCTCTATGTTCATAAACAATTTTATTAGATTCTTCTTTATGTTGTTCTGTTTCTTCTTTTTGTTGTATTTCTTCTTTATTTTCATTATTTTTAATATTTTCAACAACTTCGAAAATAGGTGTTTCTATATTATTATCTTTTTCATACTTTTTTATAAAATTAATTGTTAAGATTAATTGTTCATATTCTTTTTCTAATTTTAGATTATATTCTTTAGCCAATTCAATAGATTGTTCATCTTCTTTTTTAATAGTTTTTAAACTATGCATAAATTCCATTTTAGTTTTAAAATATTTTTCCATATTTTGATGAATGTACATCCATGATTGAGGATTCCATTTACAACCATTATTTAATGCATATTCTAAACAGTTAAAATGATTATTTATACAAGCCGCATTTGGTGTTAATTCATCCCATGGAAAATTATTTTGATGTAAAAATTCAAGAATATCTTTTTTACCATTTATAGCAGCAAATTCACAAATATTTTTATTTTTAGGAGTATTTATATCAATTAAATATTTTATAGATTCAGTATTACCAATTTTATCTATAGCAAAAAGATAAAAATTTGAACGTGGAGATATAAAATCAGATAATTCTTTAATAAGATGGAGAGAATTTGACATAAAAATATAGTCTAAAATAGAATTTAAAAAACCCATTATTTTTAATTCTTCAAAATGTTTATTTAATAAATAATTTAATACATCTTTATTCATTAGATTTTCATAATTTAATTTTGATTTAGGTGTTATATATTTTATATCTTTTATTAATTCATTAAAAATATCTTGATAATATTTGTATCTTTTATTATCAGTTTTCTTTAAATTTTTTAAAGAAGTATGATTATTGATTAATAACCAATCTTCAAAAATTGGTAAATGTTTAAAACAATTTTTATTTTCTAAATAACTTAAAATAGAGTAAAAGTTTACATAATATTTATTATTATTTTTATATGAATAAATTGTTTTTAAATAAATTTGTTTATCAAATTCAAATTTATCTATATTTTTTTCTATCCATTCTTCTGAAGTATAATAATATAATTTACTCAATAAATCTTCATCCATATTAATTTTAATGTTTTCAATTTTGTTAGTTAAGTTATTTAAAAACATATCAAGTTTTAAATACTCTTTTTTACTAATTATATTTTTATCTGTTTTTTTATTTTTAACTAAATTTTCATATTGTTTTTCTTTAAAACTAGTATATTTATAAATCCATTTTTTAAATAAATTTGTATTATTAACAATATCTTTATAATATTTATTAATAATATATTCATAAATATGCCATTTTTGATTATATAATATAATAGGTATTAATTTTTTAGATAAATAATTAATCTTAACTATATTATTGTTTAAAGATATAAATAAATCTAATATTTCAATAGAACCTCCTAAAATAACTGCATTTATAATTTGACGGTCAATAATCTTTTCAAAATTTGTTAATTCTAAAGTATTTAAAACGTGTTTAACAATATCTATATTTGAATAAAAAGAACCTTTAATTAATAAAGATTTATAATTTTCTTTTATATAATTATTATCTTTTGAACGCAAATAATGGTAAACAAAATTTGGATATTTTTTATAAATAAAATCAAAATCATTATTAAAATATTTTGAATCTATTTTTTTTATAATAATATCTTTTTTATCTTCATCCAAAACACAAAAAATATTATCTAGTTCGTTTTTATTAGGAGGATACTCAATAAGAGTTTTACAAACATCAACCTCTTCTTTTAATATTTTATAAAATTCAGTTGAAAAAGTCATTTTTATTTATTGTTTGTTAATTAAATAAAAGTTTCTTTAAATTCAATTTTAACGTAAATATTAATTAATTTTATATTTATTCAATTTTTAACATAATAAAGAAAATTTTAACGTAAATAATA
>JACCED011911464.1_pt1 | contig 20052 bp, 17 predicted proteins | sample 7455021 | NCBI WGS metagenome assembly JACCED01 (sample SAMN15323456, study PRJNA562643) | freshwater metagenome | isolation source: river surface water | place: USA:Blue River Watershed | collected 2017-08-19
CGGAACCAGATTATTGGCATTCGCCATGTAGATGTTGCCCAACTCATCGTACACCCGGGTATTGGAAAAATCTGGCGTGTGGCCGTGCAGTTTGGCGTAATCGTCGCAGTGCTGATGAAAGGTCGCCACCTGGGTGTGGCTGGGGGCAAGCGTTTGGATGTGGTCCGCCAGCGGTCGGTTGAAACACACATACAGCGCACGTTCTTGTTGGAGGGCTGCGTTGCGCAGCAGTTTCAGCGCCAACTGGGTTTTGCCGGAGCCTGCGGTGGCCTCGATGATGAACACATTGCTATCGTGCGTTATGCGCGGCACCCAAGTGGCCAAGCCGTTGGCTAAATGAGCGCTGCTGCTTTGAATGGCGCTGATTTGGGCGCCCACGTCGGGCAGCAGATCAAACTCATTCGACAAAAACTCAAGCAGCAAACGCCGATCAGGCACCTCTTCAGTGAAGGCAAAAGCAGACTTCACCAAACTGCAAAACTGATCCATTTGCGTCGAGTCAATCACGCGCTCGCGCGGATAAGCCAAACCTTCACTCTGCAGTTTGTGCTCGGGCAGCACCAACAGCGATTGCACCTGTACATGGGCCATGTTGGCCTGTTTCAGGCGTTTACGCATCGCTCCATGTTGACGGCCCAGTTGAAACCCAATATCTTTGGGTTTCTCGTCTTTGTAGTCTTTGAACAGATTGCCATTGTTGGTGTAGACGCTGCCACCTTTGATCTCGAGAATCAGGATTTGCCCAAGCGGCGAAACTACCGTGAGGTCTAGCTCGCCAAACTTTTGCACGGAATCGTGGACAGTGGACCAGGTGAGGCCGTGGAAGACGTCAAAGCTGTCGGGTAGGCCAACGCGGAGCAGGTTGAGCAAAGACAGCTCTAGCTTGTAGCCGCCGTGCTTGTCAACGAGTGGGGGGGTAAGACGCGGGTGAACGATGGCCACGGCTGAAACCTAATCAATTAGTATTAAATGAGGCATGAATTCGTATCGTACCTCTTGTTGATTTTCAACATTTAATTTGTCAAACGTATAATGCTAGAGTCATTACTCGAATTGTTTTTAGCATGTGATGAACTAAGTGCCACAATAAGCATACTTTTCGCTTAAGGAAGGAACGGATCAGATGAGTGGAAAGAGATTTGCTTTATCTACACATTTTATTACTTTATCCTAGTCAACCACTTTTATTTTACAGCCATCAGAACTGAATATGAAATATTAATCATTAAAAGTTAATCACTGATTTGAACAATGCATTATTAAAAATGAATCAAAAATAAAAAAATACTTTAACAAATCTATAATGGTTATATCAAAAATTAATTATATTATAATAAATACATTAAATTTAAATGAAATAATATAAAATGATATCAGATAAAATCAGAAAACTAAAAGATAGATACCAGAATGGTAAAGACAACATTGGTAGGGATCTGGTTGGAGTCTGCTTATCAGAGTGTATCTTATACCGACGTGGTACGGGATTCTTTAGTGGAAGTGCTTTGAAAGCTTATGCTGCAGCTATTGATCATGTAATTAAAGATAAAGTCAAAATTGAAATACTATGCAGCCCAGTAATTCAAGATAAAAGATTGATTGCAATCTTAAACGAAAATAGTACTCCAGAAAAAAGAAAAAAAACTATACAAGAATTAACGGATAGTATTGCACTATCAGCAATCGGTTTTGGAATAGACAATGAAAGAAACGACTATAGGTCAACATTATTATCTTATTTAATTGCTTCTGGACAGCTTGAGATTAGATTTGCTATTCCTAAAAATTATGATTGGCCTCAAGAGGAAGTATCCGACAAAAATATTTACCATGTAAAAAATGGATATTTCAAATTTTCGGAAGATGAATTTGTGGCTTTTGACGGCTCTTTTAATGAAAGCGACTCAGGGCATCAGCATCATATTGATAGAGCTCATGTATTCAGAAGTTGGATAAATGGAGATTATGAAAGAGGAGTCTCAGTAATAAACGATGTTGATGATGATTGGATGTCTAAAAATGAATACATTGAGGTATTTAATTTAAGTGATAAAGCATTAAAAATGATTCGAACTAGTGCGCCAGTAAAGAGACCATCAAAAGATAATGCTAGTAATATTTATCTAGAAAATGATAAGCAAAAAAATGACGTATTGAAACTAAATGAAAATAAATGGAAGCATCAAGATGAGGCTATTGTTAAATTCTTGGAATCAAGGCGTGGCATCTTAAATATGGCTACTGGAACTGGAAAGACAAAAACATCGTTAAAAATAATTGAAAAATTAATCCAAGAAAATAAAATCGAAACTGTAATAATATCGACTGAGGGCAATGATTTACTTGATCAGTGGTCAATACAAATTATAAATCTAATACAGAACATTGTTAAAAATTTTAGATTATATAGACATTATAGTGCTTATAAAGATATTCATAATTTCTTGCTTGATAAAGAGCACGCAATTTTTATAACCTCAAATGAAAATTTAAACAAAGCACTCAAGAATATTAAAAAAGAAGAGGCTTGTAAAACATTATTAATTCATGATGAGGTGCATCGAGTAGGAAGTCCTCAAAATAGAAGAATGCTTTTAGGAAAAACTGAAAACCTCGCGTTCGTTTTAGGACTTAGCGCAACGCCTGAAAGAGAATACGATGTAGAGGGCAATGATTTCATAGAAAAATATATAGGCCCTGTTATTTTTGAGTACGAGCTAGAAGATGCAATAAGGGATGGTATTTTATGCGAATTTAACTATATACCCATTAAATATCAGAGTACGCAAGAAGATAAAAATAAAATAAGCTCAGTTTATTCTCAGCAAGCGGCAAGAGCTTCTGAAGGAAGACCAATGTCAGAGGAGGAGGTGGCAATTGCAATTTCTAAAGTATATAAATTATCAAAAGCTAAAATTCCTTTATTTAAAAAATTCGTGGCAAATAATAACGAAATTTTAAAGAGATCAATAATTTTTGTTGAAGAAACTAGCTATGGTGAAGAGGTGCTCGAGGTAATACATCAATATAGACATGATTACCATACTTATTATGCAGATGATCAAGTGGAAACACTTAGAAGATTTGCAAATGGAGACTTACAATGTTTAGTAACATGCCACAAAGTATCGGAAGGTATTGATATTAAAAGCCTAGAAAATGTAGTTCTTTTTTCTTCGGCAAAAGCAAGGCTTGAGACAATACAGAGAATTGGGAGGTGTCTGAGGGTAGACCCTTTGAACCCGAACAAAAAAGCAACAGTGGTTGATTTTATTCGAAGTGATGGTAAAAGGTCTTATGATGAAGACCGAGCTGAGTGGTTAACAAAACTTTCTAACATAAAAGTAGTAAATCATGGGAAATGAAAATTTAGATCAATCGATAATCGATTCAGTTCAAGAGATTGTCAGGTTGCATAAACAAGGCGATGATCTTGCACATAAAATACTAACCTGGTTGGATGCTATTCATTCGGGCAAGGAGTCACTAGAAGACAAGAATGCATATATGACTAGAGTAGAAGTATTGATGGATGCTACAAAGGTATGACCTATGGCTAATAATATAAAATTAATCGGTTGGACATGTAGGGGTTTTAGAAGTCCCGACCATGAAGTAGAGCTATTGAATGATAAAGGTGTCCCTTATCATGTTTCTTTAATTCAGATGCCAAATGGTACAGGTAAAACAACTACTCTTGAATTGTTACGGCTCGCCCTATCAGGTGCGGCAACATCATGCTCTCACCTATACATAAAAGATTTTGCGAAATCAGCCGAATCCGCTCAACCAGGTGTGATGGAGGTTAGACTTTTATTTGACAATAAACCTATTACTTTTATTATGACTTTTGATTTTTTACAGGGTAAGGCTGAATATAAAACAACATATAAATCTGGACAAAGTTCAGGATTTGTGCCGCCGCAAGAAATTAAGAAATTTCTAAACCCTGATTTTATTAATTATTTTATTTTGGATGGTGAATTGGCTGAGTTATTACTAAAAGATGACCATGCAGCTGCTCAAGATGTAATAGATGCACTATTTCAAGTAGATTCGCTTAAAAAAATCGGGAAGCGAATTGAAGACTATTGGACTCTAAAAGCCAATACGGTTACAGCAAAGACAGAGCAGGGACTTACTAGGCAAAAGAATTTAGTTTCTGAGATAAAACAACGCTTAAATTTTCTTGAACAATCCTGTAAAGCAATTGATGAAAAAATAATAAAATTAAATGCACAATTACAAGGTAGCAAGGCTGATCATCAAGCGGCAATAGAAAGTAACAAATTACAAAATGAAGCTTTGCTGCAAGCACAATCCAAATTACATGAATGTGAAAAAGAGCAGATTAATTCTACTGGTAAACTTTTATTAGCATGTCAATCTCCGCAAAATTTATCTCCAATATTTGCTAAATCTATTAGATGTTTAAAACTTGGACTTGATAGAGTCAAATTGCCTGAAGCCGCTGCTAGAGAATTTTTCGAAGAACTTTGCACCGAACCGGAATGTATTTGTGGAAGAGCAATTAACGAAGAAATTGCGAGAACAATTAAGGCTAAATCTGCCCAATATTTGGGTTCAGATGATGTTTCATTATTAAACTCATTAAAGACAGCAATTGAAGAAGCAGTTGATAAAGATAAACCTGAAAGGCATCACTTAGAATTAATGGATGATGTTAAAAATTTAACTGCAAAGGTAAGAGCAGTAAATATAGCAAGAACTGAGCTTGATGAATTAAATCGAAAAGCAAGTGAAATTGACCCAAAAGTCAAAAATGCTCAGGATGAAATAGAAAGGTTATCAAGGGAACTAGAGGCGGCTGAGCTATCAAGAGAAAAGTTTGAGAGTGAAGATATTTCTGGTCAAATTTCTAATATTACTGGCATTAATGTTTTGAAAAATAAGCTAAAAGAGAGCGAGGCATATTTAGCAGAAATAACTGGCACAATTAGCATAAAAAATAAAACTGAAAAGCTAAATACAATATTATTAGCCTCGTATGAAAGAGCGACGAAAATCATCTCCTCGGAATTAGTTGAAGAGACAAATAATAATTTAAGAAAATGGCTGCCTAACAACAAATTAGAAGTTTCAAGTATTCATGGGCATTTAAAACTTAAAGGTAGAAAGCAAGGAAGTGTCGGTGAAAATCTTTCTATTGCTTATGGCTTTTTGTCAACTTTATTTAATAGGACAAATCATTCACTGCCTTTTATTGTAGATAGTCCAGCTGGCGCACTTGACTTTGATGTCAGGCCAAACATTGGAGCAACGATACCTCTTCTAACTACTCAATTTGTAACTTTCACAATATCTTCAGAAAGAGAGGGTTTTATTTCTGGGGGTATTGATAAAGCCACGCCTGACATTCAATATATAACAATATTTAGAAAAAATATTGAAAAATATAAAATCTTAGCTGATAGGATAAAATCTAAAAAGGTCACTGAAGATGGTATTGTTGTAGATGATAAAGATTTTTATCAAAATTTTCAACTTAATAAAGAATGATATGGCAGATTTTAGAATTTTAAAGGACGCAAAAGCTTGGTTTAAAGATGTTTATTCCAAAGAAGAGGGCTTTATTATTGACTTTGATGCATATTATTTTTGTTTAATGGCAGGATTGGGTACGGGCCAAAAAAGACTTGATTTAAGTATCTCAGATACTAATGAATTGGTGCAGAATTTTCCTGGAAATTACAAAGACAAAAGTAAAATAATTGTTAGCGTTTTTCTTGCTAGACATCTTTCAAGTTTAGGTGTGACCTTGACCGATAAAAAAATCGCACATATTGAGATTTCAAAATTAATTAATCCTAATTCTCCAAATCATCTTAGCGAAGATGGTATGAAGGAGATGAATAAATATGCTGCTGCGGGATATGATCAAATAATCTCTTGGTTTGAGGAGCGCCCAAGGACATTAGAGGCATTTTTGAGAATTTATTCAATTAAATTAGAAGCAAGTACTGTTGAAATTAATATTTGAAATTTAGTTTATTATTAAATTATTTTTATGATTCAATCTAACTTTATTATTTTCTGTCTGATTTGGAGGAGTGCCATCTAATGACAATCTGAAAATGATGTCAAATTGTACGGTTCAGAAGTGGACAATTATGCGGTTCGGATTGGAGCTCAAGTCCACTGTTGAAGTCAAACTTAATTCATCATGAACACAATTATATTGGATGACCGGACTAATCTCAGAATAGGTAAACGGGTACTGGGCGACTTATATATCCACATTGATTATCTTTTCAAAGTTTTAGAAAATCCACTATATCAGCAATTAGTTCAATCTGCACTGGCAGCTATGACAAATGAAGATCTGCAGTTTTGTAATGTAGCAAAGATCAATCATAGTCGTAATCGTCTATCGTTTCTTCAGTACCTAAATTTTGAGCAAGATCCATTCCCTACGCTTAATGTGTCATGGGTATTTGACCCATCAAAGCACGAATTTTCAATCCGCTCTTACTCAACCTCTCTCAATCCACCAATTCTTCACAGAAAAGAACTTCTAGTAGGCAATGATCACCCTCTAAGAGACCAATGGCAGAGGATCACAAATTCAGCAGAAGCACTAGGACTGTTTTCGAGCGGAAAGCCCATTGGTTTCAGACTTAATTGGCATCGGCTCATCGCAGAAAAAGGCCTTCGCTTAGCCGACGATCAGCTTCTGCCTATAGGAAATGAGGTAGAACTCTTAGAGATAGATGAATTAGATACAAGTACAGGTATCCACAGACATCTGACAGCATTGAGTAGATCATCCTTGTCAACACCAATGCAACTAATGATCAGCAATGGCCTGATCACTCCGACGGTTGATGTATTCGACTATGGTTGTGGAAGGGGTGATGATGTTAAGGGACTCACTGAGATAGGGCTTAAATGCCAAGGTTGGGATCCGCACTTTGCTAATAAAAATCCGATTATTCCCTCTGGAATCGTCAATCTTGGATTCGTTGTAAACGTAATTGAAGATCCTGCTGAACGCGTAGAAGCCATACAGAAAGCATTTGGACTTGCAAAAGTCGCTATGGTCGTTTCAGTCATGCTACACAGCAAAGACCGACCAGGTAAACCCTATCTCGATGGATTCTTGACTTCCAGAAATACGTTTCAGAAATACTTTTCTCAGGAAGAATTCAAAGACTATCTTGAAGGTGTACTTGGTCATGATGCAATCATGCTTGGCCCTGGTATCGCACTCGTCTTCGCAGACAAAGAAGCAGAGCAACGATTCTTATTCGGTAGACACCGGAGCTCCAACGTTGCCAGACGATTACTCAGCGCCAGATTAGGCCCAAGAATTCCACGTGCGCAACGAGAGCAGAGAGTACGAATCCGTAGAGTATCGAAAGCCGAGCGAGAATTTGAGGGTCTCCGCCCCACCTTGGAGTTGCTATGGAGCCAAACCCTTGACCTGGGGAGATTTCCGGAATCGTTTGAGGTTACAAACATAGTTGATTTTCAGGGAAAGATTTCGCTCAATCGAGCCAAGAGACTGGTGAGAATTCACTTCGACCTTCGACTGCTAGATGCTGCTGCACAGACCCGCGCAGATGACATTAAATTGTTCTTTGTAGCAAGGCAATTCATGAAGAAGGCGCCTTACAAAGAACTTGATCTACGTCTCAAAACTGACATCAAGCACTTCTTCGGTGATCACAAAACTGCCAACCAAGAAGCAATCAAACTGCTGCTGGAATCAGCCAATCCTGATGCGATCAGAGATGGATGCGAAAAAGCCGCAGCTGGTGGAATTGGCTGGCTTGAAGAAAACAGTCATTCACTCCAACTTCACAGCTCACTAGTGGAGCGACTACCCACTGTACTTAGAGCATATGTGACCTGCGGACTTATCCTTTGGGACAACGTCAGTGACTTTCAGCTCATCAAGATCCATGTTCAATCAGGAAAACTAACGTTATTGCAGTATTCTGACTTTGATTCATCGGCTATTCCCCTTCTCATAAAGCGAATCAAGATCAATATTCCAAAGCTCAACTACGACGTGTTTGAATACGACGAAAGCACATTCCCTCCACCTCCACTGCTACACAAGAGCCGATACATGCATGAAGACATGAGTGGATACGCTGAGCAGATCGAATTTGATGAAGCTTTGGAAGCAGTAGGAGTGCTAGATGAATTCACCCAGCTGCCCACTCTTGCTCAGATCAGAGAAAAGTTGAGTGCTCGTAGGCTTGAGATTGATGGAATGAATCTGCGCAAATGCACTTCTATCCCATCATTAGATCAGCGTTGTGGTCAATACTTGAAGTTTCGCGATTTAATTCAATGCGGTGAAACCCAATCGCGTTTGGGAATTCCCAACCTTCCACTAAATCCTGAAACCTACAACGCTCTGTATGCTTTGAGCACTCAGGTGCTTGATCCAGTAATAGACTATTTCGGTGCAGTCAAACTTACATATGGATTTTGCTCACCTACCCTTGGGGCAAAGATCAGTTCAAGAGTTGCCCCTAAGCTTGATCAACACGCCAGCCACGAGTGCAATAAGCAGGGCAAGGCAATATGTGACCGATTGGGCGCGGCTGTTGACTTCATCATTGAAGATGAAGACATGATCGAAGTAGCACATTGGATCGCACAGAATCTGACGTTTGATCGGATGTACCTTTACGGGCGAACCAAGCCGATGCACATTAGCCTTAGTAATGCCCCTGTAAGTCTTGTCACATTCATGGTTCCTAGTGCGGCTGGAAGGCTGATGCCCCGGACTTGCTCACCTGATGCGATACCGGCGTTCGCACAGAAACTCAGCAATTTCTAGGCTCTTCAGCCTACAAAAAAAATTCTTGCAAGACTTGTTTGTTTGTGTGTAGAATCACAAACATTACACTCAAGATTGCAAACGTATGTCAAATTTTGAATACGCATTTCCTTCAATAAGAGGTATGCAGGCGGGCAAGGAATATTACGTTTCCATGTGTCCGCTTCGGCTGATTCCGCGGATTTTTCTCTTTGATGATGATGAGCTCTCGCCGGAGCTGAGGGCTCAACGTACGCTCAACCGCAGTCGTATCCCAGAGATGGCCAGGTACATCCTTGGCAACAAGAATGACTATGTTTTCTCGGCGATCACTGCTTCTATCAATGGTGCAGTTCGTTTCACACCAGTAGACGACAAAAAAGCCGATGAGCGCCTTGGCATCCTCAATGTGGACATGAAGAACCAGTTCATCATTAATGATGGACAACATCGCCGTGCAGCTATCGAACAGGCAATCAAAGAAGATCCTACGCTGGGAGATGAAACGATTGCTGTCGTTTTCTTCGTTGATCAAGGCCTGTACCGCAGCCAGCAGATGTTTGCAGACTTGAACCGACATGCCATCCGACCATCAAAGTCACTTGGGCTGCTCTATGACCAACGAAATGATGCAGCAAAGGTCGGTAAGTTAGTTGCGCTCAAGTCGGAAGCCTTTAAGGGGATGGTCGAACTCGAGCGAAACACTCTCTCCGAACGATCAAGAAAATTATTCACTTTGAGTGCGCTGTGCTCAGCCACCTCTGATTTCTTGGGAATGCGAGAGTTTTCTAGTCCAGATGAAGCGGCTGACGATGCTATTGCTTATTGGGATGAGCTGGCCAAACACATTCCTGAATGGCAACTGGTTCGCAAGTCGAAAATGACCGCAGGTGAGATCCGCCGAGATTTCGTCCACTCGCATGGCGTTCTATTACAAGCATTTGGACGCATTGGGGCTAGTTTGAATGCAGGCAAGAAACCGAATTACGCCCCACTAACCCATTTGAGGAAGATCAACTGGGCTCGCTCAAATGCGAGAGACTGGGAAGGTCGAGTGATGATGGGTGGACGCCTAACAAAAGCCTCCAATAGCGTTGTTCTTGCAACAGCATTCATCAAGAAAGTGATTGGGATCGAGCTTAGCCCCGATGAAATCAAGGCAGAGGCTGCAATCAACAAATCAAGGACCAGGAAATAATGACCTCAAACATCTCCGAAAAGATTGATACCGCGATTTCTAATATCGCTAATCTGTATGCTGCAGACGACCTGCCTTGGATCATTGGATACAGCGGTGGAAAAGACTCCACGACAGTGCTTCAACTGGTTTGGCATGCAGTTTCATCCATACCGAGTGAAAAGCGCACGAAGAAAATTCATGTGATTTCAACTGATACCCTGGTAGAAAACCCTGTGGTAGCTAAATGGGTTGAGTCATCTCTTAAGAGGATCAATTCGTCGTCAATTTCAGGCCGAATGGGCATCGAAGCTCATCGCCTGACGCCAAAGATAGAAGATCGATTTTGGGTCAATCTGATAGGTAAAGGCTACCCGGCTCCTCGACCTAAATTTCGTTGGTGCACAAGCCGCCTAAAAATCAGTGCATCCACAGACTTCGTCCGTAATGTGGCAACAGAGCGAGGGGAAGCGATTCTTTTCCTTGGTACTCGTTCTGCTGAGAGCCAAGCCCGCGCAAAAGTTATGGCCAAACACTCTGGTAGCACTCGAGAACTATTGAGCCGCAACTCAGACCCAAGACTGGATCGAGTTTGGATTTTCCCTCCAATCGGCGACTGGAGCAGTGATGAAGTTTGGGAATATCTGATGGAGAATGAAAACCCTTGGGGACACAGCAACGTTGAACTGTTTAATCTCTACAAAGGCGCCACTCCCGATGCAGAGTGCCCCCTTGTCGTTGACAGCAGCACGCCTAGTTGCGGTGATAGTCGATTTGGATGTTTTGTTTGCACCATGGTGGAGAAAGACAAGTCCATGATGGCAATGATCCAAAACGATGACGATAAAAAGTGGATGATTCCTCTTTCAATTTTAAGAGACGAAAAACTCAATACGGACGACTTCAAACACCGCGATTTCCGTCGTCTTGACAAGAACATCAACATTTATAAGACCAAGGAAGGCTTCGCGTTGATCCATGGTCCGTACAAACAACACTATCGAGAAGAGCTGCTTCTTGAGCTCCTCAAAGCACAGACAGCCATACGTCAAGAAGCCGTTAATGGCATGGATGACTTTGAGCTTATTTCACTTGAAGAACTTGAAGAGATTCGCAGAATCTGGGTTGAAGATAAGCACGAGATAGAAGACAGTCTCCCAAGGATCTACGAGCAAGCTACAGGGGAAAAATACCCCGCCCTTGATTCGGATGAACGACAACTCTTCTCGAAAGAGGATCTTGATATCCTGAAATCAATTGCGGCTACAGACAAAGACGAAGATGGAATCCTCTATCAGATGCTCCGAGAGATGCTGCACGTCGAACAGAACTATCGAGGGGCATATCGCCGCCACGGCATCTTTGAAACTCTTGAGAAGACACTAAAGCAACACGCCTTCCTAAACAAGGAAGAGGCGCTTGAATTCAAGCTTATGCAAAGCGACACAGCTGAAGAGCCAGCTCCCCCAGATGACAGCAGCGCAACTGATGAAAGCGTGATGTTTGAACTAAACGAAGATGTAGAAATTGAGAGCCAAAATGCTTCTAACTAAACTCACGCTTCATAATTTCGGCATCTACGCCGGTCGCCATGAAATCGTTCTTGAACCAAAAGAGGACAAGCCCATCATTCTTTTCGGCGCATTAAATGGCTCCGGTAAAACCACCTTGCTAGAGGGTATTCAGTTTGCTCTATTTGGAAAATTTGCTAAGTTTTTTGGTAAGAACAAGTCTGCATACGTAGAGTTCTTGAACAACTCTATTAACAGAAGAAATCTCCAAAACTCCGCTTCCGTCAGCGTAGAGTTTGCGATCAAGCGTCAAGGAAAGAAGCACATATATAAGGTCGTTCGCACTTGGTCACTTAAGAGCAACGGAATACCAACTGACAGCGTACAAGTCTTTCGCAATGGCGAGTTAGACATCGATCTATCTGAGCGCTGGATTGAAATGTCCGAAACATTCTTTCCTACTCAACTTTCCGACCTTTTCTTCTTTGACGGTGAGAGAATTGAATCGTTAGCACAACCTGCCAGGTGTAGCGAGCTCATCCGAACTGGATTGAATTCTTTGCTAGGACTTGATCTGGTCACAGATCTAAGCAAAACGCTTGTCACACTCGAACGTCGAATGAAAGTTGAAGGAGTTAGCGAAGCTGATCGAGAGAGGCTAACCCGACTTGAGACAAAGATTTTCACATTAACCGAACAAAGATCATCTCTGCAAACCGAACTGCATGAAGTGTTCGAAAAAGATAAACACCTAAAGACTCACCTCGAGTCGCTCAGAAATCAGCTCAAACAGCAAGGGGGGGATCTTTACACGCAGCGTGATGTTTTAGTGCGTCGTCAGAATGAATTGCTTAGTTCAATTGACTTTAAGCGCTCTGAAATGGTTGAACTGTCTTCCTCTGTACTACCACTTGCGCTGCTCGAAAGTCTTTTGAAAGAGGCTGAAACACTTTCTATGAGTGGACTAACGGCATCTCAAAAGGAAGTCGTAAGAGATGCCTTGGAGTCTTTCAGCACCAATGTTCTCAATGAACTTTCAAAGAGAAATACACTGAAGCCCGACCAACTTGATTTAATTCAATCGGTACATTCTGCCCTCCTAGTGATCAACTCGAATGAGGACGACTTGCCTGAGATTAATTTGTCGCGAGAGGCTATTTTCAGGAGTCGTACAGGCTGTTCTATTCAGAAAGCGAACGGTCTGAAAATGATCCTAGAGCTGGGTAAATTTCAGACTGAACTTGACCAGGTTGAGAAGAATTTGCTAGCGGTACCTGATGCAGAAAAACTCGAGCCACTATTCCTCGAGATCAAAGCGACAGAAGACGAGGTACGAGAAGTTGAGTCCTCACAGAAATCGCTTGATGACCAAATTCAACGTGTGCAGCGTGAGCTAGATGCGGCTCAAAGGCAATTTAACAACGCTGCCGATGAGCGCAAGAAGCATGAGGCAAATGAAATTCAGCTTGCAAAGATGAAGCTTCGACTTAATTCTGGTCGGGAGGTTTTAAGTCTTTTCGAGGAAAAAATTCGAAACAAGCACATCAGCACACTCGAAAATTTCATTAAAGAAGGCTTTGAAAAACTCTTGCGTAAACGATCGTTCATCAACTCGATTTCAATCTGCCCGGATACTTTTTCACTCACCATCAACATTGTTGGAGAGGGATCCGTTCCCGCATCTAAGCTATCAGCTGGAGAACGGCAACTTCTTGCAGTAGCCGTTTTGTGGGCACTTGCTCAGGCTTCGGGCAGAAAACTACCAACCGTTATCGATACACCCCTTGGACGTCTCGATAGCAGCCACCGGAAGTCATTTGTCCAAAACTACTTCCCTAACGCCGGTGAACAGGTCATTCTTCTCTCTACTGATGAAGAAATTGTTGGCACTTACCATCAATCACTCAAGAAACACTTGTCTCACCAGTATCTGATACAGTACGACGAGGAAGAGCAATCCTCCAGCATCTCCTCTGGATACTTTCAAACATCCAAGGAGGCCGCATGATTGAAACAGTACGTGTTTCCGAGAAGGCGAAAGTGCAGTTGATCACCCTTAAGCGCCGTACTGGAATTCAGAATTGGAACGTTCTGTGCCGTTGGGCGCTCTGTTCATCTTTGGCAGAGAAGTCTGAACCCCCACACGAAGATATTCCCACTGACAGCTCTATTGAGATGACATGGAAGACCTTTACCGGTGGTGAGGAGGAGCTATATCTAGCACTGGTACAACTCCGGGCTACCAAAGCAGGTCTTCCCTTGGAGAAAGAGATTGTTACTCGATACCTACGACTCCATCTTCACAGAGGGATCTCCTACCTTGTCGGAAACCCAAAAATGAACAAGGTTGAGGACTTGATCCGTTTAGCCACTTAGTGTTGTAATCGTCCCATTTACGCTTATGAGCTGGAAGTCTAGTTTTTCCAATGGAAAAATTCTATATGAAGAATTCCAGATACAGCGATAGCCAGTTCATTTATGCGCTGAAACTAGTTGATGCGGGCCGGATCACTATAGTTAACGCTACTTCTCAATAAATCTTTACCTGGAACAGAGCTAGGTCAATGCTTATAAATGTGTTCATTTCCATAACGCTTACCAACGGTAATTACTGCGCCATCGGTTGAGCTTTGCACAAGATAGCAACGCATGAACTCTGACATGCGCGCTACTGCCGTCCGACCAACCTCTCGTTCTAGTCGGCGAATGCATTGCTTAGAAAAATAGCGCACTATTCCACCATGCCCATCAAATTGCTCAGCGCCATAACTCATAAGCCAATCTGCAACCAACGGCGGAATGCCACGTTGTTGCTGTCGAATTGATGCATGATCTGTAAAATTTTTGCTCATCACTTACTCCGTTAAACACACACTTGAAGGCTTGTGTGCTTGTCTCTGTTCATGATTGCCTTCATCTAGATAGACGGCGCTTATTGAAAAACGTCAGGATGTTTCCTCAGTTTTTGAAAAAATAATTTATCCAATAAAAAAGGCTGGGACATGCCCAGCCAAACCCAGAGAACTCTCAATTACGCGAAGGCGGAGTGAACCATCTCACGGGCACTAAATACGGGAGAAGTGATCGCCTCTTTGTATGCTCTAGCCTTCTCCTGGCTGATTGATTCGCGGATTCGGTCTAACTCATCATCAACGGTTTCACCAAATACCAGCTTTGCGATTACAACCATCAATTCGAAGAACAGTACAAGACTGAGGAACAAGCCCCAAGCAATGAACGCGGCAGTATTGCTAGATGTGTAATCGTGCAAGGCTTTAACTCTTGTCAATAGTCCCGCTTGTGAAAGCGTTTGGCTAGATTCGCGAGCATCGTCTAGCTGAAGATTTTTCTTCTCTGTCATTGCCTCGTACTTCTTTTGCTCACGAAGGTAGTCTTTACGCAGCAAATCAGCTTGACGAGCCAGCTCACGGTACACGGGGCCAACACTACGCACACGACTTCCACAGGTGCCATTTGCTTCACAATTTGCTGCTTCTTGTGCACGTTGCCATTCCGCCTTTTTACGCTCCATCGTGTCGACAAGTGTGGCAGTCGCTTTTTCGTAGTCTTGTTGGATACGTTCCTGTGCGTTGATGTGTAATTGCTCTGCAATTTCTCGATCAAATATCACCAAGTCCACAGTTGTCGCGCCAAGCACAGCAATTACCAGACCAATTACGAGTCGTAAAGCGTTTACCAAGAAGTTCTTTGGAGTAGCAAGAACAATACGCTCAACTAGATATATTGACATTGCGCAGAAGAACGCAATACACAAAGACATTGCTATCTCAAGATGAAAGATGCTGCTAGAAATCACGTATCCAGTTACAGCCCATAGCAATACAGGGATATGAATCGCCAGCGCAAAAGCAGTCAGACGTTTGTGTGTGGATGGGTGGAACTTTTGAGCTTTTTCAAATTTCTCACCGACTACGAAGCAAAGATATTTTGAAACTGACATTTGAACGCCTCCTGCTTAGATTAGTTCAAATTCAATTGCTTCACGTACCCCCTTACCAAATCCAATTTGGTAGGAGTTCAAAGCCTCAAGCACCCAGCCTCTGCTATTTTCTGCAAGTGTGATCTGCTCAGAAAGCAGTTCCATGTCCTTTTGGACGCTTTCCTTTGCATAGTCAAGCATTTTGCTTGTCACATCGCACAATCCTACGGTTTCTAATGACTTCAGATGTAGCTTTTGGAGCTTGACCCTATTACGCTCAAAGAGCTCATGCAAGATGTTTTGGAACTCAGAAACGATGTTTCTCTTCCCTAGCTCAAGCGAATTCTGTGTCCGATAGACCGAGCCGTTGTGGCGACCAAGTCCAAAGTGATTCTGTTTGAAAAATTCTTTGATTTCAACACTATCGAGCACACCTAAGTGCTTAAGTGTAAGAGCCTTGGGTGCATCAAACTGTTCTGTTAGACCTTCAGGCTGGCTGAAAGGATTGGCTACAGGTAGCTTGATCACGTTACTCAGCGCATCTTGTTCGGGAGCAGATTTATCGTTGATCTCTTGTGGTTGAGCAGCAGATTCGATTTGGTCTTGACTATTCCAGAAGCGTAATTTTTTGAGGTTCATATCTTTTCCTGTTGGGTTGTGCACTCACGTGAGGTGCAACTCATTGACGACACAACTTGGAAAAAGTCAGGATGTATACTATTTTGGTATTAGTAAAATGAAATTTCATCTATTTTTATAAAATATTCCTGACCTGTTAGAGGCCACACCGTCTATCCCTTGATACGCACAACTAACGGGGCTTCAGGAGGTAATGTGACTGGATAGAGATCAACATCAAAACTTATCATGCATGAAATAATAAACGCATGACAGACGAAGAAATCATTAAGGCTATCTGCTCGACAGCTCGTGAACAAAACAAGGCACTTGAGCAGCTCTATCGCTACAAAGGCGCAGAGTTCAAGCGTTTTTTTCACTACAAAGGCATTCCCCTTGGTAGCTGCGAGGATGTACTTCAGGATGTAATTCTGAAGATCTTTAACGGTGCAAAGGATTTCCGCGGTTCTGGGGGCTTTAGCGATAACAGCGCAAACGCATGGATGTGGTCCATAGCTAGAAATTGCATGAATGACCATCTTCAACGTAAACGAAAAGAGAGCACAGTCATTGATGGCTCATTGAGCGATTCAGACTGGTCTGAATCTCACCAAGCTGAACTTAAAGATGGTGAGTCATCATTAATTCAAGAGGAGTCAGTTCGAACAGCCCAATTAGAAATCGACTTCTGCGTTTCAAAAGGCATGGAAGACTTTTGCGCAGAGCATCCCGATAGGGCGTTGGTCTTGATGATGCAAATGGACGGTGAAAGTATTGAATCAATTGCAAGAAGAATTGAAAGATCATCTGCAGCAACCAAAGAGTACATCTACCAATGCAAGATTAAGCTCAAACCTTTTATCGAGCATTGCCTTGCATTTGTAACTGGATAAAACTATGAAAAATGATGACCAAGATTGGTTTGATGCATTGTCAGGAAAAATCAGTGGCGATGTACAGACAGCATCTCAGATTGAAGCACATTCTGTAAGACGTGTGCTAACCGCACGCCGCGACAGTATCGAGAATGATGCTCTAAATTTTAACCCTCAAAAATTAGAACAAATAAAAATAAAACTAAGAAAATCGGGATTCCTTCAAGACAATTCAGCTAGCAACTCAAATCCCATAGTGAGTTTCATTCAAGGTCTTACCAGCACAAATTCCGGTACAGCTGTAGTTCAAATAATTGCAGTAGCCGCAGTAATCCTGTTTATCGGCTTTGCCCTGAGAGTGACATATTTCGGTCCAAAAAATGATGGCGCCATGCTTATGCGAGGTGAGCCTAATGTGACCTACATCATTGATGAAAAATTCGAGGAAAAGCTTAACGAATTGGTTGCTGGGCTAACTGCTATCAAGGCCGAATTCACACTAGAAAAAGAAAGCTACGGTAAGGTCTTAATCAAAATCAAATCTTCCGATGCTGTTTTAGTCTACTTAAGTGAGAAAAGAATTGAGCCCACAGTGATCAATGGTTACATCAGTATTGTCATAACTCCTCCTAAAGCTCGGAGTAAGTAGATAATTTATCTCTTTGCTCTGACTTGAATTGAACGTATGCCCAGACAGCTGTTCCAGCGGATACAAATCCTGGAATAGCTGAACTCCAATCACCTGCGAGAAAAGCAAATGTAATCAAGCCTCCATAAATGAGCAGCCAAAAACCAGTGATCAGAAAAGCAACTGTCGGCTTGGCCCGTGGGGCTAATCCAATAGCAATTCCGACCGCTAAAAAACCAGCTACACCAGGCGACACGAGATGAGTGAAGAGCTTATCGCTCCATGGATCTCGACTAAAAAACTCAAGCAACTTACCTGCAATATTTGTAAAAAAATTTGCCAGTAAATATACCAATAGTGATGCGGGAAGGATAAAGATCCAGCGAAGCCAGCTGGGCAGCTTATCAAAGTATTGGTCAAAAATATCCACTTACGCCTCCAATTACTTCAGCGCAAAATCCACAAGCAGACTGCTGTTATACCAAGGAACCTGTCTGCCAACTGTTTCAACCTCAACACTCCTCGCGGTTTCTTTAAAAACATCCTCGATCTTCCTTCCAGGAACTGACATTGATTTCAATAGATTCTTTGTATAGGGACTGTTACGACCATTTCCATCCTCAGCGACCTTTCCTGGAGCAGTAGAGAAGGCAAGAATAGTTCCCCGAGCTCCGTCCATCTTGTGTAGGCCTTGAGAGTACGCTCGTTGATTTGAAGAAACGAAGCTAGAACGACAAGCATCAATGATCACAATATTCACCTTGCGTTCAGCTTTGCTTAGTCTATCAACTATGGCTGATATATCAATGGCCTGCCGTGGAATCTCGTCTTCATTATTAATATTGAAATTTACAGGAAGCAAATAGTTACGACCTTTATGTTCAATCCCATGCCCAGAGTAGTAGATCAACCCAACTTCACTAAGCTTGAGCTTTTCTGTGAATCTGGACATGCTGTCCTGCATCTTCTCCAGGTCTCCGTTTTCCAGAAAAACAACATCAAAATTAGCACTACGCAAGAAATCACGCATGTCCTCTGCATCAGCTTTTGGATTTTTTAGTGGTCTATTTTTATAGTCATAATTCCCAATAACCAAAGCGACTCGCTTAGTTATCCCTTCCTTGGTTGCTGTCATTTGGTTAGCTGTAGAAGAGTTCACACCTTTCAACCCAATAGATGCCAACTCATCATCCAGGCTTTGTGAACCTACAGATGGGATGTCTAACCAAGCCTTTGCATCCGACTTGCATAGGCTGACTTCAGAGCCTTTACCAACGTACTCCAAAGGAAAGTCCTCGGGAACGCCTCGAGAGACAAGCAAACGCCTCAAAGACTGTTTCGTTTCAAGTTGAATAACACTCAAGCTTGTGCGTTGAAATGTAGCGGGTGAATTTTTAAACCGCTTCAAGTCACTCCCAATACGCTCACATAAATCTTCTTGTATGGCTTGATTTACGGTTCTTTGTGCAACCCTTTCAGGCGTATTGTTGATAGCTTGTAGATAGCCAAAAAATTTCCATGCCCCCAAAATGCCAACGACTAAAAAGGCTACGAATAACGAAATTTCTTTTTTTGAAATCATGGTTGACCTATCAGTCACGCTTCCAATCCGAAACCAAATATTACTCGCTTAGAGATTCCTTAGCGATAATTCTCCATCTAAATTGAATCGACCCGGATCTACTAGACTCTTCCGAGCTGTTGAATTCGGCGTTTTCGAACTCTACCGGAGAAACGCTGCCCGAAGTGTTGTGGCGACGCTGGTGGTTGTAGAACATTTCGATGTAATTGAAGATATCAGCCCGTCCATTTTGCCGGGTTGGGTAGATCTGGCGGCAAATCCTCTCGCGCTTGCGCAACTGAAGAAGCTTTCGGCCTTTGCATGCAGATCGTTTATTGACACCAAACAGAACCACTGACATCACTCACTTATCTCCAAAAACACCTGCTGCCGAACATCCCGCTTCAACACCGCCGTAAACCGATTCCACTCCTGGTCATCCTCCACCCCACACATCGTTTTCCCCCTTCGCGTTGCCAGCTGCCGCTCAACCACCAGGGTCTGGTCGACAACCCGGTAAGCCGACGAGTAAGCAATAGTCTCAGACTTGAACTCAGTGTCCTTAGGCATCCGCGTAATCCGCACCTCCGCCGGCAAGCTGAGCTGAATGCGCTCCACATGCCCCGACGAACCACATGGTGTAGGAAACCGCCTGGCCTCCGGCGCTTTGATCGAAGCATAAGACATCATCTTGCCGTAGGTAAGGCCCACAGGAATCGTCATGGCCGCCACGCCTGGCAGGTTCACCACCGGGTCTAGCGTGAAGTCAGACTGGACGATCCAGGGGGTGTCCAGGTTATGCGGGTCGGGGTGCTTGATCTTGCCCGTGCCGCTTTCGCTGAACCGAGACAGGTTTCTGTTGACCACTTCATGCACGGGCGTGTTCTGGCTCTCATAAGTTCTTTGGCGCGAAAAAACCTCGAAGTAGCCATGATGCTTCACCTC
>JACCED011675332.1_pt1 | contig 20030 bp, 19 predicted proteins | sample 7455021 | NCBI WGS metagenome assembly JACCED01 (sample SAMN15323456, study PRJNA562643) | freshwater metagenome | isolation source: river surface water | place: USA:Blue River Watershed | collected 2017-08-19
AGATCAAATCGGTGAGCTGTCTTGCTCCGATTCATGAGGCGCAGTTGCTGTCCTACCTGAGATTATCCGATTGTAAAATCGGACTGCTGATCAACTTTAACGAGAGAACTCTTAGGGAGGGGATTCGACGCATGAGGATATAATTCCTTCTCTGTGTCCTCTGTGCTCTCTGTGGTTGAAATTTTCTACATTAGAGCGAATTACGCCAATTTTTGAACTTTTTTTGGTATAGCTCATCTTTTAACCTGTCCATTTTTGTCCTTAATTTGATGGAAAACAGGAAGTTATAAACTAAAACTTATTTTTTGACAAATGGTATTACTAACCTGAATAATGGGTTTAGTTTATGGGGAATTGTTGCAGATTGCGAGGCAATTTTCCGGAGATTTTGGCACGTTCAATAGCTGAAAGCACCTATGGACGTACCAAAATCTGCGAAAAGTGCTTGCAAGATGCGGCAAGGTTCTATGAAATAAACCCATTATTCAGGTGCTTATGCTGTGCTTTGAGTTGGTCTCGTTCGTGGTCGCTCAACATGAGAAAACATGATGGTGTCAACGAAATTTTTTGTCATGCAAATTTTTCAGTCACGATCGGTATAATCAACATGGTTCGTAAATAGAGATCGGGCACCGGCACGGGCACGTAAAGTGGGTTATGCAAGATGTCTAATGTATGGGCTTTTTATGATGTCTATGGTTTTTTTTGCGGGCATGCATCGCGGAGCCTAGTTCGTCGCTTTCAACTCCTTCGATATGCTCGAGAACCTGGCGCATCTCTTTTTCCCACTCTTGCCGATGGAGGCGAAGTTTTTCGACATCTTGCTGCTTTTTGAGAAAGTCTTGACGGGCCAGTTCGACTTGTTTTTGAGCGTTTTGGACCTGCTTTTGCTGTTCTTTGACCTTCACTTCCTTACCTTTGAGCTTTTCATCAACGACCTTTAAGTAATACTTCATTTGTTGGATCTTATCGGTCGATGTTCCCTCATCCAGCTTGTCGCGCAATTGTTGCAACTTGGCGACTTTGTGGTCTTTGACCTTGTCCCGCTCTTTTTCGACAATTTTTAACTTTTCTTCCTCTTTGATCAAAGCTTCTTTTTTTTCTTTCAATGCTTTTTCAGCCTCATCAAGCTTTTTATGCTTGATGATGGCTAGCTGCTCAAGAGGATATTTATGCGGATGGTTCACAAAAGAAACCTCTCACGAGAGTTAACGGAAAAGGGCCTTCAATTGTTGGAGCGTTTCTCCAAAACTGCATTTTTCATCGACCTGCTGCTTAAGAAAGCGGTTGACCTTGTCGATGTACTTGATCGCAAAGTCGGCGCCTTTATCAGACCCTGGCTTATATTCACCGATACGGATCAAGAGCTCGTTTTTCTTGTAGTTAGCAAGGACTTCCCGTACCTTGCCGATCAGTTGGAGATGTTCCTTGTCGACAATGTGGGGGAGGATACGGCTGATCGATCCCAAGACGTCGATTGCTGGGTAGTGGTATTGGCGGGCAAGCTCGGATGACAGGATGATGTGTCCGTCGAGGATCGAACGAACCTCATCGGAGACCGGCTCGTTCATGTCATCGCCTGCAACCAAGACAGTATAGAATGCAGTGATCGAACCTCTGTCAGAGTTTCCAGATCGTTCTAAGAGCTTAGGGAGCGTCGCAAACACCGATGGAGTAAAGCCGGCTCGCGCAGGTGGTTCTCCAGCGGCAAGGCCTATTTCTCGGAGCGCTCTTGCAAAGCGGGTTACCGAGTCCATCATCAAGATAACAGTCTTTCCTTGATCGCGGAAATATTCTGCAATCGCAGTTCCTACGTAGGCCGCATTGAGGCGCAGCTGTGCAGCTTGGTCTGACGTGGATACAATCACAACAGAGCGGGCCATTCCATCGGGACCTAAGTCATTTTGTAAGAATTCGCGGACTTCGCGGCCCCGCTCTCCAATTAAGGAGATCACATTGACATCCGCTTTGGCATTGCGGGCGATCATTCCCAAAAGGGTCGATTTACCGCCGCCTGCAGCAGCGAAGATGCCGATACGCTGTCCTTTTCCTGCGGTTAATACTCCATCGATACAACGGACGCCGGTCGAAAGGTGTTCCGTGATCATCGTCCTTTTCAGAGGATCGGGAGGAGCGTTGATGACGGGAAAGCTTTCTTCGAGGGTAAGCAGTCCATGTGTTTCTGTATCTAAAGGTTGTCCAAGACCATTGAGCACTCTCCCTAGAAGGTGGGAGCCTACTTTGATGTGGAGAGGAACTCTAAGAGGGATCACTTCAGAAGAGGGGCCGATGCCTGACATCTCGCCAAGCGGAGATAGATAGACTTCGTCTCGGGTAAAGCCGACAACTTCTGCCATGAGAGGTTCCCCTGTCCGCTTGATCATGCAGACTTCTCCCATCTTGACCTGAGGAACGACCGCTTTGATCAACATGCCGACGACTTCGGTAATACGGCCGTGGACGGTGGTCAATTCCAGGTCTTCAAGATGGGTGATCAGCTTGTCGAAATTGGGAGGATTTTGCATACAGTTATCTTGGCTTTGAAGGGGATGTAGGAGGAGCTGTTTCCTCTAATAGGGTTAAAAAAAGAACCAGGTCCATCTTTCCTCCGTTTAACGCAGTATTGCAACTTTTTAGTGTCCCGCGATGTCTTCGGTCCAAACACTTGCATGGTTGAGTTTAAAGCTGTATTTGCATCAGCGTTTTAAAGTCTTGCACCGCATTGGAGAGAAGAACAGACGTGTATTCTAACTCTTGCGTTGCTTTACTGATCTTTACTTGAATAAGCAAAAAATCACCAGGAGTGATATTTGTCCCCCGTTTTTTCAAGTCCTGCAGTTGCTGCTGGGCGGCTTGCAATTGTGCTTGGCCATCTCCTAAAAGGGATAGGAATCTGCTCAGAGGTCCTGAGAACTTAGTCGTCTCAGGCTCAGCTGGGACATTCGCTCCCATCTTGTTGTTGGCCGCTCGCAAGTTGGTGTTCGCATCGACCAACTTGTTCTTCATCAAATACTTATTCGAAGTCTTAAGCTTGAGATTAGGATAGTTCAAGTTGTTCTGCATGTCATTGATCGCTCCCTGCGCGCTATTGACTTGTCCCAGGAGAGAGTCGATCGTCGGGGCTTGAGCAAGAGGGATTTGCCCTTGTGCAAGCTCGAAAGGAGAGATCAATGGCGTTTTTCCAGCGGTTGCCATAGGAGAGGCCTTTTCTCCTTGCATGAACGATGCAAAGGATTGGGAAGAGACAGCCGATTTTTCTTCCCCTTCGGCAATTGCCGGCATAGCGGTAATTCTATCTGTTGAACTGATATCTACGTCTAATTCTTTATGTGCCATGGCTCTCTCTCTATTTCTCTCTAATTTTTTAAGTACAAGTTCCGTAGGATCGAATACGTCTACTTGAACAGGCACCCATCTTAACAAATACCATAAAATTGACTTTTGAGGCTAGGAAAAGTCTATGAATTTATCCAACTAAAAATGCCGCAGTCAGGTATCAATCAATCCCAAGGGGGCACATCCAGTCCAAGCGTCGACCCTATCTTTTATATCGAAATAACCCGAAGAATCGGTTTTTGCCAGCGTTGCCTGCCAATGAATTTGAGATCCGCCTCCATCGCTTAACTTATTCAAGTTGAGCTGCTTCGGCGTCGGTTTAGCCTGACTCAAATTCATGGCGGCTCCTTGCCAAATTTCCGATTCTTCAAGTGATTTCGGTATAACGGCTATTTATAAATGTTGACTGCAACAACGCCACTAGCAAATTCAGCAGAGTTCCTTCCAGCAAATGAGAACCAGGCGCCGGCGATGATACCGATGTTCGCATTCCAGTTATATTCAAATGCTGGAGCTAGGCTAAATTGTTCGTTAGATGGTCCGCCCATCGACGCTGTTGCCTTTCCACTAAATCGGGTCTTGTTGCGATGTTGGTATTGGAAGTCGCAGGCCAAGGCCCAGTTCGGATTGAGCGACAATTCCATGCCGAGGATTGTGACAAATGTGTTGCCTGGATAAACTTTTCCGTGGGTCCCTTTTGCACCGCCGTAAGCATTTAAGTTTTTGACATGGACGGGATTAGGGATTGTGTATCCAAAAGAGAGGCGGGGAGCATAATAAATGGCTCTTGAAATATGAAAGAGGCGGGAAAAGACGAGGGCGATCTTTTCATTCCACGTTCCAGCACCTCCAATATCGGTGCTCAGTTTATTGGGGTCGAGCTTTTGATATTTTCCAATAGGGGCATTTGCACTTACGGTCAATTTGATCGCAGGCCACCATTTACCTGGTTTGTCTGCAAGAAGCTGAATATCGATTACTAAAGGGAGGTCGTTGATTACCCACTTGGAAGCTCCATCAGTGTGGTTCCAAGAAAATCCGGGGACAATTTGGACGTCGATCGGACTTACAACGCCATACTGGATAGGAATTTGGACGTTGGCGCTAAAAAATTTAGGGATGGAAGTTGTATGCCAATGGGGGCCGTAATGACCATAGGTTGTTGTTGCAAACAGGTAGGGTTCAATGTTCCAGTGGCCAGCAGGGACGACATGCCCAGAAGGAGCTAGCAAAGGTCCTGTGAACCAAGGCAAATTTGCAGGCAGCCCCTCTCTTTTCATCTGAGGTGTTTCTTGGTGCATGATATAATCGGAAAAACCTTGGATTGGCAAAGAGAAGAGTCCAATGGCAAGGGCGCAAGATACAACCAGGTGATTAAGGCGCATATTCATAAGGTAGAGTCTCCGCTCAATAATGAACTAATAATCTAATTCAACAGCAATTAATTGAAAATGAAATTTGTCTTCCTTGCCTAGTAACCTGAATAATGGGTTTATACCGAAATCACTTAAAGAATCGGAAATTTGGCAAGGAGCCGCCATGAATTTGAGTCAGGCCAAACCGACGCCGAAGCAGCTCAACTTGAATAAGTTGAGCGATGCAGGCGGATCTCAAATTCATTGGCATGCGACGCTGGCAAAAACCGATTCTTTAAGTGATTTCGGTATATTTCATAGAACCTCGCCGCATCTTGCGAGCGCTTTTCGAAGATTTTGGCACGCCCATAGGTGCTTTCAGCTATTGAACGTGCCAAAATCTCCGGAAAATTGCCTCGCAACCTGCAACAATTCCCTATACACTAAACCCATTATTCAGTTTGTGGCGAGATCGATTTGCAATGGGAATTTAAGCATCTTCTTTCAAGTGATCGACTTGCTTGCATTATTTCGAAAAACCTCCTATGCTCTAGTGCGATTTTAACGTCTATCTTGTTAAGGGGCTGTAATGCATATCTTTCGTTCCATGGGCCATATACTTGGAGGGACTCTGCTCATAGCTGGGACCACAATTGGGGTCGGTATGCTAGCGCTTCCTGTTGCAACAGGGGAAGGGGGATTTCTTCCCGCCATCACGATCTACATTTTATGCTGGCTGTTCATGCTCTGCACCGGCCTTCTTTTATTAGAAGTGTGCTCTTGGATGCCTAAAGATTCCAACTTGATCACAATGGCCCATCGCCTACTCGGTCCTGTCGGAAAAAATGTGTGCTGGGTTGTTTATCTCTTCTTATTTGTAACGGTCATGATCGCCCACCTGGTGGGAGGGGGTGCCGTCTTAAGCGAGATCACAAATGGGATCATCCCCGACTGGGCTGCGATGATCGTCTATGTCGTTGTCTTTTCCCCGGTCGTCTATTTCGGCACGAAGTGGGTTGATCGCTTAAATCTTACCTTGATCACGGGCGTTGCAATTTCCTATTTTCTATTCATCGCGGTTTCTTACGACCATGTCGACATTAACCTGCTCAAACGGGCTGACTGGTCGAAAGCTTGGCTTGCCCTTCCCGTTCTGTTTACAGCATTTACTTTCCAAGTGATTATCCCAACGTTGATGACCTACATGAACAGAAATGTCAAAAAAGTGCGTATGACGATCATATTGGGAACGAGCATCCCCTTAGTTGTTTACCTTGTTTGGGAATTCCTGATCCTCGGAATCATTCCGGCCGAAGGACCGCATGGATTGATCACCGCGTCTCAAAAAGGGTGGAATGCAGTCCGGCCTTTAAAAGAACTTGTGGGAAGTCCTGTTGTATTTGGAATTGGGAAAGCATTTGCATTCTTTACGATGACCACTTCCTATATTGCGTTGGCTCTCGCTTATCTCGACTTTTTGGCCGACGGATTGAAAGTTCAGAAGAAAGGATTAAAAAAAGTATTCCTATGCTTGGCCGTTTTTGTTCCTCCGATCCTGGTCGCATTGACCTATCCTCATATCTTCATTACAGCTCTGAGCTACGCGGGTGGCTTTAGCTGCGCGATCCTGTTTGGACTCTTCCCTCCTTTGATGGTATGGGTTGGCCGCTACATTAAGAAGTATGAGCGCAATCCTCAGCTGCCAGGAGGGAAGCTGTTTCTCTCATTCTTGATGCTTTTTGTTCTTGTTGAACTGGGAATTGAAGTGTTTCAGGAATTTACAAAATAGGAAAACGGTTGCATGGAAGTTGTCGAACTCTCTCTTCCAGGGCTAAAGCTAGTACGTCCTAAAGTCTTTACAGATGCAAGGGGCTTTTTTCGAGAGACCTATCGACGCCCTCTGTATGAAATGGCAGGAATCGACTGTACGTTTGTCCAAGATAATCACTCCTATTCCAAACAAGGGACCATTCGGGGGATGCACTTTCAACGCAGGCCCGGACAAGACAAGCTGATCTCCGTCATTACAGGGACCATTTTTGACGTTGCTGTCGATATCCGTCCAGATAGCCCCACATTTGGAAAATGGGAAGGTGTTTTTCTCGATGGGACAAAAGCCGAGCAGCTATTTATCCCTAAAGGGTTTGCACATGGGTTCTGCGTGATGAGCGATGAGGCCCATCTGCTCTATAAAGTGAGCACCTTCTACGATCCTAAAGAAGAGATGGCCTTCGCTTTTAATGATGCTGATGTGAACATCGACTGGCCTGTTTGTCAGCCCATTGTTTCTGAAAGGGATCGAGACTGCCCAACATTCAAGGAGATTTTTCGATGAAACTGTGGATAACAGGCGGACAAGGGATGCTCGGCAAAGTCTTGCAGCAGCTGTGTGAGCAGAAAGGCATTGGTTCCGCTGCTCCATCGCGAAATGAAGCCGACCTAACCAATCCTTCTGCTTTATCAAAACAGGCGGAGCGTATTCGACCGACGCATATCATTAATTGTGCGGCCTATACCGATGTTGACGGTGCTGAAAACAATGAAGAAAAGGCGTTTGCCATCAATGCGGAAGGTGCTCGGAACCTTGCTTTGACTGCTAGGGAGGTTGGCGCTAAGTTCATCCATATTTCGACCGACTATGTGTTTGATGGACTTGCGACAACACCCTATCAAGAAGACGATCTGTGTGTGCCGATCAATGCATATGGCAAGAGCAAATGGGAAGCGGAAAAACTTGTTTTAGATGCATTTCCTCAAGCTTGTATCATCCGTACCTCGTGGTTGTTTGGTGGGCAGAGAAAGGATTTTATTTCATCGGTTCTCAACGGGCTTCAAGAAAAAGAACGGATCCAAGTTGTTACGGACCAATGTGGCCGCCCCACTTATGTGCACGATTTAGCGCATGCCGTGTTAGATTTGCTCGATGTAGAGGGGATTGTCCATTTTGCCAATTCAGGCCCAGTTTCCCGATTCCAACTTGCAATGGATGTTAAGGATGAAATGCTAAAACAAGGAAAATCTGTGAAATGCACCGAAATCGAGCCTGTTCTCAGCCAGAAGTTCCCAACACAGGCACAACGTCCATCCTATTCAGTCTTGGCAACAGAAAAATTTACGCAGATTACAGGAAAACAGCCTCGTCCTTGGAAAGAGGCAATGGGTGAATATTTTGAACATGTCAGCGCCACTTCTTAAACGGTTCTTAGTCACTGGCGGAGCAGGCTTTATCGGATCTTCTTTTGTCCGCTATGGTCTTAAGAACATCCCTTGGTGTGAGAAAATCGTTAACTTGGACCTGTTGACCTATGCAGCTAATCTGGACAATCTAGCTTCGATCGCCGACGATCCCAGGTATCTATTTGCCCAAGGCGATGTGCGCGATGGGGCGTTTATCGAATATTTATGCGTTCAGAACGATATCGAGGCCATCGTCCATTTTGCTGCTGAGAGCCATGTCGATCGGAGCATCCGAGGGCCGCGAGCCTTTTACGAGACGAATGTGGGAGGAACGATCTCTCTTCTTGAGGTTGTCCGACGGCATCCCCACATTCATTTTCACCATATTTCAACGGATGAAGTCTTTGGATCGTTGGGATTAGAGGGAAGCTTTACCGAACAGTCGCCTTATCGCCCCAACTCTCCCTATTCTGCTTCCAAAGCGGCTTCCGACCATTTTGTCCGCGCTTATGAGCATACTTATGGTCTTTCGACAACACTGTCCCACTGTTCAAATAATTACGGACCTGGGCAGTATGTCGAAAAGTTCGTCCCTTTTATGATCGCCTCCTGCTATCACGAAGAGCCTCTTCCCATTTATGGAAATGGAGAAAACGTCCGCGATTGGATCTTTGTCGACGACCACGCAGAAGCAGTGTGGATGATCCTCGAAAAAAGGGAAAAAGGGCAGACTTACGGAATTGGCGGCAGATGCGAGAAGAAGAACATCGACCTCGTCCACATCATTATCGATGAGTTTGCAAAAATTCGACAAGTCGATGCCAAGAAGTATCAGGAGCTCATCCAATTTGTCCCTGATAGACCAGGTCATGATATCCGTTATGCAATTGATTGCTCAAAGATTCAGAAAGAGATCGATTGGAAACCACTGCATGATTTCTCAAGCGGCATTCGCAAGACGATTGCCTGGTATTTGGAAAATCCAACAAGGTTGCAACCTATATGATCGGTTCTAAAAAAGTCGTCTGTGTGATTCCCGCGCGTCTCAAATCGACCCGTTTTCCTAGAAAAATGCTCAGTATGCTCAATGGAAAACCTCTCTTGCAGTGGGTTTGGGAAAAAGCGACTGCTGTTTGTCTTTTTGATGAAGTCACATTTGCTGTCGATGCTGATGAAACGGCACACCTCATCGACCGGTTTCATGGGAAGCATTTCATGACGTCTGAGGAATGCCCTTCAGGAACAGATCGTCTTGTCGAGCTGATGCAGCGCAATCTTGTCGATGCCGATATCTGGGTGAACTGGCAAGGCGATGAACCGTTCGTCAATCAAGAAATGATCCATCATCTTCTCCAAACTTGCGAAACTGATGGAAGCGATGTCTGGACCCTCAAGAAAAAGATCGAGAAAATGGAGATGGTCCACAGCCCTCATGTTGCTAAAGTTGTTTGCGATAGCAAGGGGTTTGCTCTCTATTTTTCTCGCAGCATGATCCCTTATTACCGCGACGCATCGCCTGGGGAGCACAAGCTCTTTTTCAAGCATATCGGCATGTACGCTTATACGCGGGAATCTCTTCAAAAAATCTCTCAATTGAAGCCTTGCGAGATCGAGCAGGCTGAGGAGCTTGAGCAGCTTCGCTTTCTCTATAACAATCTGAAGATCCGCGTCCATGAAACCCAACATGAGGTCTTCGGCATCGATCTGCCCGAGCATCTTGTTGCCGCAGAGAACTTTGTTGCGCGGCATCTCATTTAGAAAATTGCTATGTTAAACTTGACTTTGCAACTGTCTCGAAGTTTTAAAAACAAACTTGATAGTTCTGGTTAGCCCTTCATAGGCCAGATTTCCTCCGACGGCCTTATTTCGGTATCTAGCAGCTAGCGCTTAAGAATCAATCGCCTAACAACCTGAATAATGGGTTTAGTTTATAGGGAATTGTTGCAGGTTGGTAACCAAGTTAAAGCAATTTCTTTAGTCTTGCTCGATTTCCATCTGTGATTGTCAAAATCCCTTCGCATAGGGTATACTGAGGTGCTAACATCCAATTCTTAACCTCTTTCCCTTTGAAAGGGATCAAACGGGTTTATGGCAACACAAGAACTTCTCGACAGTCGGATCGACTATAAGTACGGCTTTGTCACGGATATCGAATCGGAGACCTTTCCTAAAGGGTTGACAGAAGAGACTGTGCGTGCGATTTCCGCTAAGAAAAACGAACCAACCTTCCTGCTTGAGTTTCGATTGAAGGCGTTTGCACAATGGAAAGAGATGGAGCCCCCATCTTGGGCAAATATTTCTCATCCTCCGATCAATTTTCAGGACATCAGTTATTATTCGGCTCCAAAAAAGCCCCAATCGCTTACTAGCTTAAACGAAGTCGATCCTGAACTGTTAAAGACTTTTGAAAAGCTGGGAATCCCGCTTGATGAACAAAAGCGGTTGACGAATGTTGCCGTGGACGTAGTGTTCGATTCGGTTTCTTTAGGAACGACCTTCCATAAGACATTAAAAGATGCCGGGGTTGTCCTTTGCTCCATTTCTGAAGCGGTCAGGCTTTATCCTGAACTCGTTGCAAAGTATTTAGGCTCCGTTGTTCCGATCGGCGACAACTACTATACAGCTCTTAACTCCGCTGTTTTTTCCGATGGCTCCTTTGTCCACATCCCGAAAGGGGTCAGAAGCCCCATCGAGCTATCGACCTATTTCCGAATCAATGAACGCAGTAGCGGTCAGTTCGAACGGACGTTAATCATTGCAGAAGAAGATTCTTATGTCAGTTACCTCGAAGGATGCACGGCCCCAGCTTATGACCAGAACCAGCTGCACGCTGCTGTCGTCGAGTTGATCGCAATGGACCGCGCTGAGATCAAATACGCCACCGTTCAGAACTGGTATGCAGGTGATCCGAAAACAGGAAAAGGCGGGATCTACAACTTTGTGACAAAGCGGGGAAGATGCCAAGGTTTCCGTTCGAAGATCTCATGGACGCAGGTGGAAGCTGGCGCCGCGATCACATGGAAATATCCCAGCTGCATTTTGCAAGGAGATGAATCTGTCGGCGAATTTTATTCCGTTGCCCTGACCAATGGGATGATGCAGGCGGACACTGGGACAAAAATGATCCATTTAGGAAAAAATACCCGGTCGACCATTGTTTCCAAAGGGATCTCTGCAGATCAATCGCACAACACCTACCGAGGCCTGGTCAAAATGGCTCCGAAAGCCACGGGTGCGCGCAACTACACGCAATGCGATTCGATGCTCATTGGCAGCAAGTGCTCTGCTAATACGTTCCCGTATGTTGAAGTAGGCAATGCGACATCTCTGGTCGAGCACGAGGCCTCCACATCCAAAATGAACGAAGAGCAGCTGTTTTATTTAGAGAGCCGAGGGATTTCACGCGAAGATGCGATCCATATGATCGTCAACGGCTTTTGTAAAGAAGTGATCCGCGAACTTCCTCTGGAATTTGCTGTCGAAGCTCAGAAGCTGCTCACGTTAAAACTAGAAAACTCCGTAGGTTGAGGAAATAAGTCATGTTAGAGTTGATCGATGTCCATGCCGCAATTGAACAAAGGCAGATTTTGAAAGGGATAAACCTCAAGGTAGGTCCTGGCGAAGTTCACGCGGTCATGGGCCCCAATGGTGCAGGAAAGTCCACCCTGGCTAAAATTCTAGCAGGAGATCCTTCTTATGATGTGACATCAGGGAAGATCCTATGGCAAGGAGAAGATATTGCCGAGCTTGCTCCCGATGAGCGTGCGCATTTGGGCATCTTCATGGGTTTTCAGTATCCCGTTGAAATTCCTGGGATTTCTAACTTTCAGTTTTTGCACGCAGCTCTAAACGCAAACCGGAAAGCATGCGGCAAAGACCCCCTTTCTGAACCCGATTTTAGCGCACTCCTCGATGAAAAAATGGCCCTTGTCCATGTTCGCCAAGAATTCAAGTTCCGCAATGTCAACGAAGGCTTTTCCGGCGGAGAAAAGAAACGAAATGAGATTTTACAAATGGCCGTCTTAGAGCCAAAGCTTGCCGTGCTCGATGAGACCGATTCTGGATTAGATATCGATGCAATGCGGATCGTTGCTGATGGAATCAACCGGTTCCGTAATCCAGACAATGCCCTTGTCCTCATCACCCACTACCAGAGGCTGCTCGACTACATCCATCCCGACTTTGTCCATGTTGTCGTTGATGGGAAAGTTGTCATGTCGGGAGGCCCTGAGCTTGCTCTTGAGCTCGAGGAAAAAGGTTATGATTGGCTTAATCGTTCTCCAGAACAGGAACCTGTCCTATGCTAGCTCACTTAAAGCAGCAATTTACTCTTTTGCAATCTCATGCTGCTCTGCGTCCATTGCGAGAAAAGGGATGGCGCCAATTCGAAGCATTGGGCCTGCCCTCAAAAAAACATGAGGCCTACCGCTATCTTCCTTTAAGCCGTCTGTATCAGCACAACTTCACGCTAGCCCAGCAGGACCCTGCTGTGACGAAACAAGAGATCGCACAAGCTGTCAATCCGATTGCACTCCATTCCCACATCGTCTTTGTTAACGGCTTTTTCCGGCCTGATTTAAGCGATGTGTTGGCCCTTGGAAGCCAAGTCCAACTGATGGCATTGTCCGATGCGATGCGCTCGCACGGCTCTTTCTTAAATAACCGTCTGAGCAAAGCGATCTCAGAAGAGAAAGATCCGTTTGCGGCCCTGAACGCCGCTGCGCATGGTGAAGGGATCTTCTTATATGTTCCTCCCAAGATCGTATTGAAAAATCCGATCCAGTGCATTTATGTCCATGCGCACAACGAAGGAGATCTTCTCTCAGCGCCGCGCCTGCATCTTTTCCTTGGCAAAAACTCTGATGTCAAGTGGATCACTACATCTTTTGGAGCGGGCAACGTCAATGGCATTCTCGATGTTGCATTGGAAGAGGGCGCTCAGCTGCGTCTGTTCAATCAGATCTGCCCATCTCAAGATCATTGGCATTTTGAATCGGTGCGCGCCACTTTAAAAAAAGGGAGCTGTTTGCACAGTGTCAGCACCTCATCTGGCAAAGGGTGCGCACGACAAGATTACCGCATTCTATTAGCAGGGGAAGGCGCCGAAGCCCAATTGCTTGGACTGACTGCACTGCAAGAAAAAGCGCAGTCGCATGCTCATCTGCTTGTCGAGCATGCAGCGACTCACACGCAGTCGATGCAACGCTTTAAGACCCTTTTAGACAATACTTCCCAATCCAGCTTCGAAGGTAAGATTTTCGTGCGCAAAGAGGCGCAAAAGACCCAAGCGTACCAGCTGAACAACAATTTATTGCTCGATGATCGGGCTATTGCCAACAGCAAGCCTAATCTGGAAATTTTTGCTGATGATGTCAAAGCCTCCCATGGAGTGACCGTATCCCAACTTGACAAAGCTCTTCTTTTCTATCTGAGGACACGCGGGATCTCAGAGCATTTGGCAAAAAATCTCCTCACAGCGGGCTTTTGCCAAGAAATATTACAAGAAATTCCTTATCCTTTTCTTGCTCAAGAAATTCAAATGCAGTTAAATGCTTCCCTAAATCATCAGAGATGTTAAATTGTGGCCCCTCCAGCTGAGTATAACGTCAGAAAAATTCGTCAGCAATTTCCAATGCTGCATCAAAAGATGCACGGCAAGCCCTTTATCTATTTAGATTCAGCAGCAACAGCGCATAAACCAACATCTGTGATCGAAACGATGAGCCGTTTTTATTCGGAACAGTATGCGACGGTGCACCGCGCAGTTTATGATTTTGCATCTCAGGCAACCGATCGGCACCATGCTGTGCGTAACCAAGTCAAGAAGTTTCTCAATGCAGCCTTTCCAGAAGAGATCATCTTCACTAAAGGGGCAACGGATGGAATCAATTTAGTGGCCCACTGCTTTTCTAAAGCCTTTATCGAAAAAGGGGATGAAGTTCTGATCTCTGTGATGGAGCACCATTCAAACATTGTCCCCTGGCAAATGGTGTGTGAGGAAAGAGGCGCTACCCTAAAGTTTATCCCGATCAATGACCGCGCAGAGCTGATCTTCGAAGAATTCGAAAAACTTTTAACAGATAGAACAAGACTTGTCAGCATTGCTCATATTGCGAATTCAACGGGGACGATCAATCCTGTTGAAGAGATCATCAAATGCGCTCATGTGCGCGGAGCTAAAGTCTTGATTGACGGGGCGCAGAGCGCCCCACATCAAGTTGTCGATGTGCAAAAGCTAGGAGTTGATTTCTTCGTTTTTTCTGGTCATAAGGCTTATGGCCCGACAGGGATCGGTGTCCTTTATGGGAAAAAGAGCCTGCTTGAAAAAATGCCCCCTTATCAGGGAGGCGGAGATATGATCGAAGAGGTATCGCTCAAAGGTTCAACCTATCAGCATCCTCCGATGCGCTTTGAAGCGGGCACTCCTCCCATTGCTGAAGTGATGGGACTTGGCGAAGCAATCGACTATATTGAAACGATCGGTCGCGACAAGATTGCAGCGTGGGAACGGGACCTGCTAGAATATGCGACCCAGAAAATGCAAGGAATCAGAGGTTTGAAGATCATGGGAACAGCGGCGCGTAAAAGCGCAATCATTAGTTTTCAGATCAAGGACCTGCATTCCCTCGATATGGGGACCTTATTAGATCTGCGAGGCATCGCGATCCGAACGGGGCATCTCTGCGCCCAACCAACCCTAAAGCATTTCGGGCTTGGGCAAATAGCCCGTGCTTCATTTGCTCTCTATAATACCTTCGAAGAAGTCGACCTTTTTGTTAAGGCCCTCGAAGAGGTTTCCCTCCTCTTGCGACCTACTCTATCATATTAATCAGGTGAGTCAGTTGTAAAAAAGCCTCCTGCCAATACGACTGGAGGCTTTAAGAAGAGCGATTAAAAATCCAGACGAGCAGACAATGTCCAACCTTGGAGAGTTAGATCTCCTTGGTTCCCGATGAAGTTGCCAATGGCAACATTATCAACAAATCGGACGAATTGGTTTTGGCTGAAGTAGATGTGGTGTTCCCATCCCCCTTGGATACGGAAGTGGACACGCTCATCATTGGTCCAGGAATCAAAACGCAGTCCTAACGCTAGATCAGCAATAGCACGTGTTGTGCGAAATGCCCAATCCATGTTGGCCCACTTAAATTCGACGCCAAATCGAACTTCATCTTTTCGGTCTGGTTCATGGAATCCATAAAGGAATGCAAACCCTGCATCGCCATAAATGCTAAATCCGCCGCCAAGGCCCCATTGTGTATTGATGCCCGATTCGAGGCCAATACCCCAGAAATCGGTCTTCATTTTGATATGATCATCGATGCCGGATGAAAAGCTTCCAGCTCCATTGCTCAAGCGGTTATAATGAACTTTGAGGTGCTGGCGAATCCAAGCTGTGCGAAGTCCGACATGAGGTCTCAATGTGAGCCATTTGCTGACGTAGAACTCGCGGCCGAGATCGAGGTCGATCTGGTTCAGGTTCATTGCCCAATGAGCCTTTGTTTTTTGGAATGCACCGCTGCCAATGGCTGGTCCGCCTGTAATTGCCTCAGCTGGGTGCGAAAGAGATGGGTATAGGACTTCACTGTTGTGGGCTTTTTTATGCTTGTTCGCATCCGTATTGAAGTGGAGCCATGTCGCAGAAAGGTCCCAGCCATCATGTTCGGTGTTGTAGCCGAGCCCAACGCGGCAGCCAAAGTTCCAATCCCAATGGAAGGTTTCTGCTTTGGCTTTGCTGAGATTGATGCCAAAGTTGTTATTCTCGATAAAAAGGGGAAGTCCATCTTCGTGAGCTTGCCAATAGAGCAGATCGCCGGTAATGAACAGATCGGCGCCGTTTTTAATCTGCGGACGCGCAGATGGGTTGATGACACCTGTTGCACCGCGCCGCTGCTCAAGAGAGGCAACGCGGTTTTCTAAGTTGCGCATTTGCGCATTATCGACATCAGCAAAAGAGAGGCTGGTGAAAGCGACAAGTGATGCTGTTGTTGGCAGTAGGTACTTTAAAAAAGTGTGATTCATAGTGTTCCAATGTTCTAAAAATAAGAAGGCAAAACGCTTGAGTCAAGTGATTGGCCTCAAGCTACAAATTTATTCATCCAATTAAAAATCAAATCGGGCAGAAAGCGTCCAGCCTTGGAAGGTCAGGTCGCCTTGGTTTGCTACAAAATCGCCAAGCGCTATGTTATCGACAAAACGTGGGAATTGGTTTTGTGAGAAATAGACGTGGTGTTCCCAGCCCGCCTGAATTCCAAAATGGAATCTGTCTTTGTCAAACATCGTGTCCCATCGCAAGCCGAGTTGGAGATCTCCAACAGTCCGAGAAACGCGATAACTCTGGTCCATATTGACGAAATTGAAGTCAGTCGGTTCGAGTTCATCTTTTCTATCGAGTTCATGAAATCCATAGAGGATTGCGAAGGTTGCATTACCATAAATGCTCCAGCCGCTGCCAAGGCCCCATTGGGTATCTAAGCCTGCTGCGACACCAAGGCCCCAGAAATGATTGCGTAGATCCAACTCATAATTTTCTCCAGAAATTCCTTGAAAATGATTGTAGTCGACGTGGAGTTTTTGATGGATCCAGTCTGTGCGCAGGCCAAAATGAGGACGGAGTGTCAGCCACTTGCTGACGAAAAATTCGCGGCCTATTTCTAAATCGATTTGGTTGAGTTGCAGTTTCCAATGTGCATGGCATTTCATGAAGGGACCTCTGCCGACATTCAAATTGCCAATTGTAGCGCCAGGATGCGTTAACGATGGTGATAGGGCATCATTGCTATGGGCATGTTGATGCTCATGGGCTCGGCCGTAAACGCGCATCCAAGTGAGCCCAAGGTCCCATCCATCATGCGGCATGTTGTAGCCAACACCGACGCGGAAGCCCCAATCCCAATCCCAGTGCAATCCTTTGGCATCTGCATTGTGAAGGTTTGCAGTGAGTCCTTGACCTTTGTTCTCAACGAATAGAGGAAGTCCATCTTCATGGGCAATCCAATAGAGAGCATCAGCGGCGATGAAGAGATCTGCGCCGTTGCGCACTTGAGGTCTTCCTGGTGGATTGATCACACCATTTGCTCCTCGGCGCTGTTCTAAAGCGGTCACGCGATTTTCTAAATTGCGCAATTGCCCATTATCGGAGTCAGCAAAGGAAAGGCTTGTAAATGCTACAAGCGATGCAGCAGCTGCAGGCCACATCTTTTTTAGATTGCGTTGCATAATGATCCCCCTGATTTTGGATCGATTTTAAGTTTATAGTTATGATGATTTCTGAAGGGTTTTTTGGAGTGCACACTGTGTTGCACGATTCCAAAAAACCTCTCAGAAGATCACCGAGACATCTGCGAATGCAGATGCACGATAGTTTCTATGCATTATACCAAAATAACCTGAAGAATCGGTTTTTAACAGGGTCGAACAGTCGCTAAATTTAAACCCGCCTGTATCACCCAACTTATTCAAAGTTGAGCTGCTTTGGCGCCAGCGCAGCTTGGTGCAAATTTAGGAAAGCTCCTTGTCACATTCCCGATTCTTCAGATTATTTCGGTATAAGTAGATTCACTGTAAAATGATTGAGCGATTCCGTCAACCAGAAATTCGTGCGCGCAGCGCAGCAAGATGGGAAAGTGGTTGTGCTCCTTGTTGATCGAATTCTGCGATGCTTTAAAGACCTGCTGCAATCACAGCATTGCGGGCTTGAACACGCGAGGATCTGGTCCCAGTCACTTAAGTGGCTAGATTGGGTAAGACCTTATTGACCTCTTCGAGCCAGAACAACGCTTCTTTCCCCATTTGTTGGCAGATGAAAAGCCAGGCGATGCATAAAAGGGCAAGGCCGGCTAATGATTTCAGCGACATGCCGAGGAACACAATTTGCACTTGGGGGGCAAGGCGGTTAGCAATACCTAAGAACAGCTCGGTCATCAAAATGGCAAGCAAAGAAGGGGCTGCCAGTTGGATTGCTACAGAAAATAACCTACCGATTCCTCCAGCGATGAGGACCCAAAAGGGATTTTTAGAAGTAAAAAATGTCGGGTGGATCCATCCGTCCGCAGGGACGATTTCAAAAGAAGTCAGCACGGCATCAAAAAAGAGGAAGGGGCCGCCGATCTGATAGAAGATCACGATCAGGATCTGGTTATAAAAAATACCGATGTCAGAGGATTGGCTTTGCATCGAAGGGTCGGTGACTTGCAAGGAAGAAGCCCCGCGGAGGAAGTCGATCAAAACGCCTGACGATTCAGCAACCATGAAGGGAAGGGCCGCAAAAAAAGCAAGGAGCATCCCAACAAAGAACTCTTTGAAAAGAAGCAAAAGATACGTGAGGTTAAAATCGACCATTGTTGTGCTGGTCATCACGATCTGAGGGAGGAAAACAACGCTTAACGCAACGAGCAGTCCCATCTTGATAGGAGCCGGGATCTTGGAGCCAAAAAAGGGCGCTGCTGCCAAAATGGGCATCATGCGTGCCATGCCCAATAGAAAAAGGGAGAGCATGGAAAAAGGGGCGTAGTCGGTCAGTTGGGAATAGAACGAAAAGTAGCTTTCAGTAGGGGTCATTCGATAGGAGGTCGTTAACCTGAATAATGGGTTTATTTCATAGAACCTTGCCGCATCTTGCGAGTGCTTTTCGAAGATTTTGGCACGTCCATAGGTGCTTTCAGCTATTGAACGTGCCAAAATCTCCGGAAAATTACCTCGCAGCCTGCAACAATTTCCTATAAACTAAACCCATTATTCAGGTTGTTAGTGGGTTTAGTTTTTGTCGATTTTTTGGACTTTTCTAGAAAAATCTATCTCCATTTGTCGGGGGTATTTCGGTATAAACCTAAATCCATTAACAGTTTCCTAAGAGACCCATTTCGGGAAGTTCATAAAAATGTTGTTCGTAAACTGCATGATTTGGGCGGAAAGCCATCCCCCCATGAACAGAAGGGTCAAAATAACGGCAAAGAGCTTCACCATGAACGACAGTGTCTGTTCCTGAATCTGAGTTGCCGCCTGGAAGATCGCAACAAAAAGACCGAGCATTGTGCTGATCAGGATAGGTGGTCCAGACAACAGCAGGATCATAAAGAGCGACTGGTAAGAAAGCTGATAGATTTCTGTACTATACATGCATCCATCCTATTTGAAGGATAAAACAAGCCCTTGAATGATCAACGTCCACCCGTCGACCATAACAATCAACAGTAGCTTTAGTGGAAGGGCAATCGTCAGAGGTGATAGCATCATCATGCCCATCGCGAGCAAGATATTCGCTGTCACTAAGTCGATCACGAAAAAGGGCAGGTAGATTAAGACCCCGACTTCAAAGGCCGCTTTGAGCTGCGTTGTAATGAACGAGGGGATGACAACAATAAAATCCGTGGGATTCAACGATTTTTTGTACGGGTCTGGGAAGGAGCGGTAAGCTAGTTGATAAAAACCAGAGATGTGCTTATTCGATGCATTGCGGATTAAAAACGTTTTCAGCGGCTCTTTAACAATGGTTGCGACTTGAACGATGTAATCAGCGCTTTGGGCTGAAAATAGCTGTTGGGGAGGTTCTTTGCTGATGAAGTCTTCCGCTGCGGTGTACATGGCCAAGCACGTCGGAAACATCACATAGATCGACATAAAAAGGGCGATACCGGTGATGATTTGGTTCGGTGGAGATTGTTGGACGCCCAAAGCATTCCGCAAAAGAGATAGGACAATGACGATTTTAATGTAGGAGGTGAGCAGCATGATCGCATAGGGAAGCAGCGAAAGAATGGTGATCGCAGTAAGCTGTTGGACCATGGAAGGCTGCGGCTGTCCGCCCGAAGGAATTTCAAGTGAAGGGGTGTTAGCGTCGATCGGTATCGGCTCTTGGGAGAACAGGCAATCGCATCCGATGCCGATAAAAAAAAGCAGAAGCAAAAGCGCAAAGTGAATCTTATGGCATTTGATCAAGTCGAAGGTTTTTTGAATCATTGCAATCTGGGGTTTACCACGACTTTAGTACATCAGTGGGATTTTCCCCTAAAGGAAAAATAGGAGGGACGATTTATAAACCTGAATAATGGGTTTATTTCATAGAACCTTGCCGCATCTTGCAAGCACTTTCCGAAGATTTTGGCACGTCCATAGGTGCTTTCAGCTATTGAACGTGCCAAAATCTCCAGAAAATTGCCTCGC
>JACCED011028588.1_pt1 | contig 20018 bp, 21 predicted proteins | sample 7455021 | NCBI WGS metagenome assembly JACCED01 (sample SAMN15323456, study PRJNA562643) | freshwater metagenome | isolation source: river surface water | place: USA:Blue River Watershed | collected 2017-08-19
GTTTGACTCATATTTGAGTCTCCAACTATTACGTGCAGTCTTCTGTATTCCTCAGGGTCGGCATGAGGCTCATCCCTAGTATTAATAATAGGTCTTGATCTTGTTGTGGCACTAGAAATTGACTCCCACATATGATCTGACCTTTGACTTAATTGAAAATTTTGGTTTTTATTATTGGAAAGCCATCTCCCAGCACCTGTAAATATTTGTCGAGTTATCAAGAAAGGAATTACAGATTCTGTCACTTTTTGAAAATTAAATTTTCTACTTATTGAATAATTTTCATGACAGCCATAACTATTACCAGCTGCGTCTATATTGTTTTTAAATAAATGGATTTGACCTTGAATTCCCTCGCTATTTAATCTTTTTTCTGCCTCGATAGCAAGTTCTTCGATAATTCGATCTCCAGCTTGATCTTGACTTATTAAATCTGAAACTTTGTCGCATTCAGCAGTGGCATATTCGGGATGAGAACCCACATCTAAATAAAGCCTTCCGCCATTGGGAAGGAAAACATTTGAGGACCTGCCCCATGCAACAACTCGACGAAATAAATATCTGGCAACTTCGTCTGGAGACAATCTTCTTTGACCATCTACTACACAAGTGACACCATATTCGGTTTCTAAACCAAGGATTCGTTTATTAACCATGTTAGGAAAGAATCTGACTCAATTCACTTTGATTCAATCTTACAAATTTTCGCCCTATCTTTTTTCTCTCAAGTATTGCTACCTCAATGGATTCATTCGTAATCTTTTTATCTGATGTTGATGCTTCATTTAATATCTTCAATGACAACTTAATGGCTTCCTGTGATTGAATATCAGCTTTCCAACTACTTTTAAGTAACTCGTTGATCTTTTCGCTATCACCGCCTATTGCTACGAAATTCTTCTCATCAACAACTGATCCATCGAATGTTAAGCGATATATTTCATCATTTTCCATTTCATTTCCAATTTCAGCAACTAACAATTCAACTTCCAATGGTTTCAGTGCATCGGTAAACACAGTTCCTAAAGTTTGAGCGTAAGCATTTGCAAGACTTCTAGCTGAAACATCACTTCTGTCGTATGCATAACCTCTAAGGTCTGCAAATCTAATTCCAGACACTCGCAGATTTTCAAATTCGTTATATTTACCTACTGCTGCAAAACCAATTCGATCATAAATTTCACTAATTTTATGAAGTGCTTTAGATGGATTTTCAGCAACAAATACAATTGCATCTTTGGCTTGAATTAAAACAACACTTTTTCCTCTAGCTATACCTTTTCTAGCAAAATCAGCTTTATCTCTTGTAATTTGCTCAGGTGATACATAAAACGGGACTGTCATGACATCCTCGCTATAGGTCCATCTGGTCTATTTTTTCTTTCGCTAAATATTTTAGTTGCTATCTCATTTAACTTTGAATCGTTTATTCTTTTATATCCTTTTGCATTTACAATTGAGACAACAGGATAAATTTCTCGAGTTAAGTCGATACCGGCTGTTGCCGAGTCTTCTTCAGCAGCATCGTAAAGTGATTCTAGAGAAATTCTAATAGACGTAAGTTCGTCCAAGTTTTCTGAATACATCTTTTTTAACGAAGATTTTGCGAATATAGATCCAGAACCCACTGCATAGTAATCATGTTCTTCATACCGTCCACCTGTTACATCGTATGAAAATACTCTGCCTTTATTTTGGTCTTTATCGAACGCAGCAAATAAAGGTATTGCTGCAAGCCCTTGAAATGCCAAACCTAAATTGCCACGTAATAAAACACTAAGCCTATTTGCCTTACCAACAACGGAAAGTTGAGTTCCCTCAATTTTTTCATAATGCTCTAACTCGACTTGAAAAAGTTTCACAAGTTCTAATGCAATTCCAGCGCTTCCTGCTATACCAATAATTGACTCATTATCGGCAGGAAATACTTTTTCAATATCATTTTGAGCCACAAGGTTTCCAATTGTTGCTCTACGATCCCCCGCCATCAAAACACCATCTTTATAAACTATGGCAACTATTGTTGTAGCTTGTGGTGGTTGATTATCAGAATTCTTTAGCAAATTTCCATTTAGATATTTTTTTTCACTTAAATACTCTGAAAAAGAACTAGTAAAGTCAAAAGCCATTTATTGGCCACCTTTTTGAATAAAACCTTTTACGAATTCTTCAGCATTTTTTTCTAAAACAGCATCAATTTCTTCTAAAACAGAATCTATATCTTTGGTATTGGGAGAATTAAAAACGACCTCGCTGTCTGAATCGACAGGATCATTAGGACCGTTAATTTTCTTTATCTGCTCAGACAAAATAACTCCTTTTTACAAATATTACCGATGGGCGTCGTGACTAGATAAAACGCTCACCAAGTCTTGAATACTGCTCGCATTGTTGAAAATTTCGGAGTGGCTTTCAAAATTAAAACCGTATGGATCTGTAGTAGGAATTCTCATAAGTGATTTGTTTGGATCCAAATCTAGAATCACATTGTCCCAGGATGCAGCAGAAATAAAACTCGGGTATTTTTTTAACATATTTGCCCTGAAATATGCTCTTGATGAGTTAGGTGGATTTAGTTCACAATATTCAATTTCACTTTCGTCATGGAGAGTTTTAACAATATTATTTTTGATCAATATTTTGAAAATATTTTCTTGATTTGTTAATTCAGAATACTGAATATCAATAGATTTTATCACATCAGTTAATTTAGACTTTGATTCTTGATTTATTTTGTCGATTAAATATTTTTTCGTTAGCCAATCAATCTTTCCTATTAATTTAGATGCATCATTTTCTAGGGCGCTCAAAGTTGATTTCCACATTTCGATAATTTCATCAAAATATTTTGATTTGGCAATATTTTTATTGAACTCAATTGCTTTTGTTAAATAATAATATTGCATTTCAATAGAAGTTATATGCTTTCCAGAAGTTAATCGAAGTTTTTTGTCTAGTGTTAAATTTTGTGAAACATCTTTTAAACTCTGAAGTGGATCAACTAAATCGCAATCTAAATTGTTTAAATAATCTTCTTCAATCATTGTTAAAACTAAATCTGTTGTTCCAATCTTTAGTATATTTGCAAAATCACACCTATTTGCATCACCAATAATCAAATGTAATCTTCGATATTTTGATGAATCTGCATGAGGTTCATCTCTTGTATTTATTATTGGTCTTCTTAATGTTGTTTCTAATCCGACTAAAGTTTCAATATAATCGGCTCTTTGACTAATTTGAAATGAATCATTTTGAGGAATCTGACCTATGCCTACTCTTCCTGCGCCTGTAAAAATTTGTCTGGTGACTAAAAACGGAGTAAGAAAATAAATTATTTTATTGAAGTCAGTTGATCGTTTCATTAGATAATTTTCGTGCGTTCCGTATGAAGCACCTTTGTTATCGACATTATTTTTAAATATTCGAATTGGATCATTTGGATTTATTTCTTTATCTAATTCAATAGCTTTTTTCAAGACTTTATCTCCGGCAAGATCCCATTTCACCGCGTCAAAAGCATTTGTTGTCTCTGGAGCTGAATACTCAGGATGTGCATGATCAACATAGAACCTTGCCCCATTATGAATAACAATGTTGGCAATTGTTTGATCTTCATCAGTCAAAAGCGATGGATCAACTTCGGATCTAGTTAAATCAAATCCTCTTGCATCCCTTAGAGGATTTTCTAAGTCATAATCCCATCTGATATTTCTCTCTGGATATAAATATCTAGCGTAAGCATGCACTAATCGGGTGGACAAAGTAATAGGGTCAGTTCCTAGAAGACTTGATATCCCGTATTCATTTTCAAGTCCCATGATTCTTTTAAATTGCATGGTTAATTAAATTTATAGATATTGACCTGTAGAACCTATTGTTTCAATTGATCTACCAGGTTCTTCACCTTGTTTACTTTGTATTAAGGTTCTTAAAAATACAATTCTTTCACCTTTTTTACCAGATATTCTGGCCCAATCATCAGGATTTGTTGAATTTGGTAAGTCTTCATTTTCTCTAAATTCTTCCTGACAAGCACTCAAAATATGTTCGACTCTAATTCCTTTTTTGTTATTTCTTAAAAATTCTTTTATTGCGTTTTTCTTTGCTCTTGACACAATATTTTCTAGCATCGCTCCACTTGCAAAATCTTTGAAATATAGAACCTCTTTATCCCCATTTGCATAAGTTACTTCTATAAATCTATTTTCATCAGATTCATTGAACATTCTTTCAACTGCTCGTTGAATCATTGATTTCACAGTTTGATATTTATCTCCGTTATGTTGCCTTAAATCGTCCTCATTTAATGGTAAATCTGGGGTTAAATACTTGGAAAGAATTTCAGCAGCACCTTGTGCATCTGGTCTTTCTATTTTAATTTTTACGTCTAATCTTCCAGGTCTTAAAATGGCAGGATCAATCATGTCCTCTCTGTTTGATGCTCCGATAACGATTACATTTTCTAAACCTTCAACACCATCAATTTCACTTAATAATTGCGGAACAATGGTATTTTCAACATCACTTGATACACCACTTCCTCTAGTTTTGAAAAGCGAATCCATCTCATCAAAAAAAACAATTACAGGATAACCTTCACTTGCTTTATCTCTTGCTCTTTGAAAAATTAATCTAATATGTCTTTCAGTTTCTCCCACATATTTATTTAATAATTCCGGTCCTTTAATGTTTAAGAAGAAGGATCGAGCGGAACTGCTTTGAAAATTTTCAGATACTTTCTTTGCAAGAGAATTAGCTACTGCTTTAGCTATTAATGTTTTTCCACATCCTGGAGGTCCGTATAAGAGAATTCCCTTAGGGGCTCTTAATTGGTGTTCTGTATACAGGTCTTTATGAAGAAATGGAAGTTCAACAGCGTCTCTTATTTGCTCAATTTGACTTCCCAGACCTCCAATATCTTCATAATCTACATCTGGAACTTCTTCTAAAACTAATTCCTCAACTTCACTTTTTGGAATCTTTTCATAAATAAATCCACTCTTGTTGTCAAGAATTAATGAATCACCTACTTTAATTTCGGTTGAATTAAGGGATTCTGCTATTCGAACGACTTTTTCTTCATCTGCACGGCCTATAACTACGGCTCTATTATCATCTTCTAAAACACTTTTTAAAGTAACAAGTTCACCGGCATTTTCAAATCCATGTACAGAAATAATATTCATAGAATCATTGAGTACAACTTCCCTACCTGGATGTAGATTCTTTTTTTCGATTTCAGGTGAGATTGTTACACGCATTTTTCGTCCATTGATTAGTACATCTGCATCTTTTTCATGCATCTCTAAAAATATTCCAAAGCCAGAAGGAGGAGCTCCGAGTTGCTCCACTTGTTCTTTTAAGTTGAATAATTGATTTCTAGCTTCACTAAGTAAATTAGTTAGTTCTTGATTTTTAAATTTAAGATCATTAATGAGTTTTTCAAATTCTTCATTGGAGGAAGTTTTTTGAGTTTCAGACAATTTATCCTCCAAGGTTTACTCTAATTGTAACCAACAAGTTTTATGTCTTTATTTGCTTGGTGACTCGTAGTCGACTCCGTAAGCCCCTTTTGCAGGTTTCTGTCTCTTTACAGGGAATTTAAAACCATCAGCCATTCTTCTGGTGTGAACTAAAAAACCAGTATGCCCATTCATTTTATGTTTTGGTCTAACCGATAGCCCTTGAAGATGCCATTCTCTATACATGGTTTCTGAAGCGATTGGGTCAGACCAGTGACCTTCGAGCTTGAGTGTTTCAACCAATTTCGACATCTGAGTAGTTGTGGCAACATAGCAAACAAAATGTCCACCAGGTTTGAGCATTGAATAAACATTATCAATCATATCCCAAGGATTTAATAGATCCAGAATTATTGAATCATAAATAATTTTACTTTTGAAATCTTTAACATCATTTAGATAAACATTCCAATTACTTGGAAGTATTTTTAAAAACTTCAAAACATTCTTTTTTGCTACGTTAATAAAATCTTCATTTATTTCACAAGAATTCAATATTCCTTCTTCTCCAATAGTTTTAAGAATATGAAGTGACAAAGAACCAGAACCAACTCCTGCTTCAAGGACTTTTGAACCATTTTTAATATCAGCTAACTCAATAATTTGAGCAGCATCTTTAGGATAAATTACTGCTGCGCCTCGTGGCATATTTACAACATAATCTTGTAAGGATGGTGAAAAGATTGTGTATTGCATTCCATTAGTACTAGAAACAACACTTCCTTCACCTAAATTCTTTATTTCATCATGATTTATCGAGCCATGTGTTGTGAAAAATTGTTTACCTTCCTCGAGTAAAAGAGTGTGATTTCGACCTTTTTGATCGGACAGAATAACTAAGCTTCCAAATTCAAGTGACATGATTATTAATTCTAGATAAATATCGCTTTGTCAGTTCTTTGCCCTAAGGTGTAAACATGGAAAAAACAATATTGTCGCTATCTCCTTCAAGAATTTCGGATTTTCAACAATGTCCACAACTCTATAAATTTCGTGCCATTGATAAATTTCCTGAACGTCCTGGAATCGATGCTTTAAGAGGATCGATTGTCCATCTAATACTTGAAGACCTTTATAAACTTGAAAAGTCAAAAAGATCATTTGATTGGGCTGCCAAAGATATTGGTAGTTATATTAATAAATTGCTACAAGAAGATCCTAATAATTACTGCGCAATAGACTTAGAAGCAAAATTTCCAATTGAGACTCCAATCCAAGTTGATAGATCTAAAATTGACATTTTGTCGGATGAAATCAAATTACTTGTAGCAAATTATTTTCAACTTGAGGATCCAACAAGAATAGAACCTAATTCTACTGAAGAATTGATTGAACACTCTTTAACTGAAGAAATACACTTAAAGGGTTATGTCGATCGAATTGACATTTCACCCCAAGGCTGGATTCGAATAAATGATTACAAAACCGGTAAATCACCTAACCAAAATTTTGAATCAAAAGTGCTTTTTCAATTGAAATTTTATGCTTTAGTTCTTTTCAAGAATACTGGTAAATTAGCTAAGCAATTACGACTTTTGTATTTGAAAGACTCAAATATTCTTAGCTATGAACCTACAGAAACCGATTTGCAAATAACTGAGCGAAAAATAGTTTCACTTGCAAATGATATTAAAGTAAATTTGAATCAGAACCTGTTTCTACCAAAGACTTCTAAATTATGCGATTATTGTTATTTTAAAAAAATTTGTCCAGCTTTTAATTAAATACTTTTCCATTCTTGTACAAGTTCTTGATGAATTACTCTTAAATCATTTAAAGACAATCCTTGCAATCCACTCAAAATTTTCATACCTCTTCTTGAGTCCAAGAGAACTCGATCAGGTAGAGCGATTGTGGGAATTCCTGCACCCAAAGAACTAGTTATGCCAGTATTTGAATCTTCAAAAGCTAAACATTCCAAAACATCCAATCCGAAATGTTTTGCAGCAGTTAGATAGGGTTCAGGATGAGGCTTTGTATCTAAAACATCGTCAGAAGTTATAACTAGATCAAAATAATTCTCAAATGAATTATTAACTAGAAGTGCATCCGCCAAAACTCTATTTGAAGCAGTAACTAAAGCAGTTTTTATTCCGAGGTTTTTTGCTTCTTGAATAATATTTTCCCAGCCTGGGAGTAATTCAGACTTAAATTGAGAAAAACTTTTTAGCATTTCATCGACAATTTGTTTAAATATAATTTCAGGATTTACTTTAGCTTTTGCACCCATGTATTCAACTACTTTGAACAGTGGTCCACCTATTGCTTGATTTTGATCGTCTTCTTCCCAAGTCGAACCATGCATTTCCATAACCAGGCGCTCGGCAGCCCACCATCTGCTTTCGGTCTCAACCAGCGTGCCATCCATATCAATTAATAAAGCACGCAATTTGGACAAACTCCTGATTCACTTATGAACATTGGTCAATTGTGCAAAACTGTCCAACCTTATGTAGATTAGAGATTACTTTGAAACCAAGCATTTTGAGTGGATTGAAATAGCAGGAGGAACGTGAATTTAGACATTAAATCTATAAAAGAATATCTAGGAAACAATCCTGTCGCTATTTGTTCTTTTTTAGGTTGGAATGATGCTGCAGAAACCGCATCAAATGTCATAGACCATCTAATTGATGTTTGGGACGCAACAGAAATCACTGCTATAGATCCAGATCCTTACTACGACTATCAAGTTGCTCGTCCAAGGGTTCGATTAACCGAAGATGGCAAAAGAGTTATCGATTGGCCAACGACAAGAATATTTTTAGCAGATCCTCCAGGTTCACCTAACTCAATACTTCTGGTTCAAGGAATTGAACCAAATTTGAAATGGAAAAATTTTGTGAGTGAACTTTTAGATATTTTCGATGATTACGAAGTTTCATTAATAATTTCTTGTGGAGCATTACTTGCAGATGCACCGCACACACGACCTGTTCCAGTCACAACAGTTGCTGCGACACCTGAACTAACAGAAAACTTAGATTTAGAGCCTTCTGCTTATGAAGGTCCGACTGGAATTATTGGCGTAGTTCAAGATGAAGCAACTGAAAGAGACATTGCTTCAATATCTTTATGGGCTGCAATTCCACATTACGTTTCTTCTCCCCCGAATCCAAAAGCTACACTTGCAGTTATTTCTAAATTAGAAGATTTACTTGATATATCCATTCCTCTAAATGATTTGATAGATGAATCAAGAGCTTGGCAAGAAGGGGTTGACCAGCTTTCTGCTGAAGACGATGAAATTAAAGATTATGTAACAAAATTAGAATCATCTGTAGACGCATCTGATTTACCAGAGGCTAGTGGTGAGGCTATTGCAAGAGAGTTTGAACGATATCTAAAAAGAAGAACTAAAGATTAGTTTTTTTATAGAATTTGATATTTTCCTCAGTTGATGAGTCAAATTTAATTTTTGAATCACCATTAATTTTCTGATAAATCTGTTTTGCGTTAGATTTTCCGAGTTCAACACCAAATTGATCAAATGAATTTATATTTAATATAAAGCCTTGCAGCATGATGCTGATTTCATAGAATGAAATTAGTTGACCTAAATTATATGCATCAAGATGTTCAAGCCAAATGATATTTGAAGGTCTATTCCCTGGCATTACTTTATGATTTACCAACTCTGACCTAGATTTCTCCTTTATTAATTCTTTGCTAGATTTACCGAGCATCAGCGTCATACTTTGAGCAAGCGCATTTGAAATTAATTGATCATTAAATAATTTATCTTTACCATAATTATTTCTAATCAAAATAAAATCAACTGGGATAGTTTGATTTCCTTGCTGAATCATTTGAAAAAATGAGTGTTGAGAATTAGTTCCTGGTTCTCCAAAAATGATCGGTGAATTAATTAATTTAGATCTTTTCCCATTTACCTGGACACTTTTACCGTTACTTTCCATCCAAGTTTGCTGAAGAAAAGCTGGAAATTTAGAAAGTAAGGAGGAGTAAGGAATGATCGCTAGAGAGGAAAAATTCATAAAGTTTAAATTCCATAAACTAATAACTGCGTGCCAAAATGAAGGATTATCTTTTAATTCACATTTGGTTATTACTTTGTCGTAATCTCCTGCGCCACTTTTCATTTCAATAAAGAATTTTGAGCCATAACCTAAAGCAATCGATATACCCACTGCGCTGAAAAGTGAATATCTTCCACCTATCCAATCCCAAAAGAGAAAAGTTTTTTCTTTTCCGATTCCAAATTTTTCACTTTGAGTTGGATCTGTGGTTATTGCAACAATATTTGAAGATACATCTTTTTTTACATCATTTCCCTGTAGCCACTTTTTGATGTACTTGGCATTCTCTAATGTTTCAAGCGTTGTGAAAGTTTTGCTAATAATCAATACCAGAGTTCTATCAGGATTCAAATTCTTTAAAACAGTATCTAAATAAACTTGATCTAGGTTTGATATAAAATGTATGTTAACTTTTCCATCATGAGAATTCATTAAAGCCTGATAAACCATATTCGGTCCTAAATCAGATCCTCCAATTCCTACACTAATCACATCTGTAAAAGTTTCATTCTTAAAATTTTTTATATTTCCATTCCTTACATCATCTGCAAATTTTAGAAACCTATCTTCTTCAACCTTTATTTGTTTTTGAAATTCACCCATCCGATGATTATCAAAGTTCTTACGCAACCAGAAATGACCGACGCGTCTATTCTCAGTATTATTTGCAACTTCACCATTAAGTAATTTCTCAATCTTATTCTTTAAATTTTCATTAATTAAAGTCTGTTGAATTAATTTTTTTGTAGCTATATCAATAAAGTTTTTACTGAAATCCAGAGTAATATTTGAATATGTAACATTAAAATTTTTATGTCTATTTTTGTCCTTAGAAAATAACTTTGATAAATTAGAATTGAGTAATTTTTTGGAAGATTTCTTAAGTCTTATAAGGTCCTTTGATTTAATCAACACTTTTAAAACTCAATCCGAATAAGTTGTTTAATACTGGTCTCAATGATACCAAATCTGATCCTTCTTTAAATTTTTCAACATTCAAGAGATATTCGATAGCAGAGGCAATGTCGAGATTACTTAATATAAGATCTATAATTATTTCTAAATCATTCATTTTTATGAATTCATTTTCAATTTTTTGCAGTTTTTCTAGTTTAGTTTTAAAAATATTTAATTCTCTTTGATCAAATTCCCAATCTTTAAACCAAGGCTTTGAAATCAGCATCAAACGAATTACAAGAGGATCGACACCTTGGTTAATTAACTGGTGAACAAATACAAGATTTCCCTTGGATTTACTCATCTTGCTTCCTTCGTACGCAACCATACCTACATGGCAATAAAACGAAGCAAAATCCTTACCTTTAGTAACTTGTGTTATTTCATCACACATTGAATGATGTGGATAGATTAAATCTTTTCCTCCGCCTTGTATGTCAAAGGGTAAGTTCAAATATTTTTGCGCCAAACTGATGCACTGTATATGCCAACCTGGTCTTCCAGTTCCAAAATTGGTTTCCCATTTAGGCTCGTCTACAGAAGAACCCCTCCACAAAATTGGATCAAGTGGATTAAGTTTTCCCAATGTATCTACATCGCAACCTCTCTCAGATGCAATCTGAATTAATTCTTTATCACTCTCATTTGCAACTAATAAGGAATTGAGTTCTTGTTGCTTTTTAAAATAAGTTTTATCTTTAAGTTGATAGGAATAATCTTTTATGTTATCTATTTCATTGATAATTAATTCAATATTTTCCTCTACTCCAACAAAATGATCTGGAGGTATCACTTTTAAGGCACTCATGTCGTTTCTATATATTTGAACTTGTTCTTCTACAATTTCTCGCCACGGTCTATTTGTTTTTCTCGCTCGTTCAAATAGCGGATCGTCTAAATCAGTTACATTCTGTACATACAATACTTTTTGCCCAATTAGATTAAGCGCTCTAATAATTGAATCAAAAGTTAAATATGTGAATGCATGTCCAAGATGCGCAGAATCATAAGGTGTAATGCCACACACATATATTTTTATTGAATCGTTCTGTCTAGGTAATAATGTAATTTCTTGTTTTTTTGAATCAAATAATCTTAGTTCTTTATTTTTTAAATCAGGTAATTTGGGTATTTGCATTAAATTAGGTTTGTTCCAACTTTGCATCTAGCGCACCTTTAATCTCAAAAGATCGGCCAAGGTATTGCTGGCCAGTCCTTGCTTGGTTCTGGAAATTTACCTAGCTCTAACACTACATCAATTCGTTTTATAGCAGCTTCTAATTCTTGCTTAGTTAATAAAATTGATTGATCATCTATCCATTTTTTTAGTTCAATTCTTGCCTGTTCTAAAAGTTCTTTATCTGAACTTTCAAGACTTTCCCCAATCCAACCCCACAAAATTGTCCTCAACTTATTTTCTTGATGCCAAGTGACTCCGTGGTCAATAATCCAAATCTTCTTATCTTTATCTTGTAGAATGTGGCTACCTTTTCGATCTGCATTATTAATTATTAAATCAAAAATTGCTATTCTTTTAAGTTCTTTTGAATCATCATGAGCAAGACAAACTAATTTATTTAATTCGTCATAGCCATTAATTACCTTTTTGTAATGATTAGGTATATCTGATTCACTTCGAACCACAATTAACTGATTAACTTCCTCCTCTATCCATTCTTGTACTAAACATTCACCTATTTCAGGAATATTTCTCTTGATACATGTAGGAACAAAATTTAGATTTAGACTTTTACTCATTTCATAAGTTGCTAGTTCTCTATTATTGAGATCTAATTCAGGAAAATCCCATAATGGTCTTATTAATGCAGTGGGTTTAATGATTACTGAGATTTCATCTTCTTGATTTTTTATAACTGCTTTGATGGCGCCATTTGAAGATTCAGGTATTAAACCTTGAATTTCAATTGTGCCTTTAAGAAGTAATTCTTTTTTATCAGTCACAATTTATCTTTTATAGCCATTTGCTCTAGCGCAAATATGACCTTGTTGCCCTAATGGTTCCTGGCAAAAAGGGCAAGGTTGTCTACCAGCAGAAACAAGACGACGAGCTCTTTCAGAGAAATTTCGTCCTTGAATTGCACTTAAATAAACTCTCAAAACATCAGGACCATTTGCATCATCACTATCTATTTCAGGAACTTTTTCTTCACTTTCAGCATGAGCTTCAACTATCAAATTCTTATTTTTAATATTCCATCCCAAACTTAAGACACCACTTCTAAATTCCTCGTTTATTGGATTATCCAAAGGTTCTAAGTCTAATAAATCTTGATCAAATTTAGCTGGAATAGATTCTTCGTTTGAATCACTTTTTATTTGATCTAAGAGTATGTCAATTCTCTCAGCAAGGATGGCCACTTGAGATTTCTCTACGACAACACTGTTAATAGAAGAATTAGATTTAGCTTGAAGAAAAAATACTCTCTCCCCTGGTTGGCCAACTGTACCTGCCACGAATCTATCTGGATTTGGGTGAGCATAAATTTTACGCATTATCCTGCACCACCTCCTAGAACGGATTTAGATTTTGAAATTAAATCAATCCGTGTATTCATAGTTTTGACTAAAGTATCTTTCTTCCAAATGTCAATAATAGTTATCGAGCTTGGATCTATAATTACTTTTTGAAATTTATCTAAATCTATTCCAAGACAATACGAAACAAATAATCTAATTGGATCTCCATGGGAGACTATAAGTAAATTATCATCTTTTTTAAGTTTATTTGACTCTTTGATAATAAATTTTTTAAACCGATTTAGTATATTTAAAAACGATTCGCCACCTGGAAACGTTACTTTACTTGGAGAGTTTTGCACTAATTTCCACATTTTTTCTTTTCTTAAATCTTTTAATTTTCTATTTTGCCAATATCCGTAATCACATTCATTAAGATCATTTGAAATTTGTAGCTTAGATTTATAGTTATTATTTTTCAATATTATTTCAGTAGTTGCAATGCACCTTTCCATAGGACTGGAAAAGACTTTTTTGAATTTAATTTCACTTAAGGCAAATGATGTTTTTAATACTTGGTCTAGCCCAACATTATCTAGGTTTACACCTTTTGAGCGACCAGCCAAAATGCCATCTTTATTTGCGGTAGTTCGACCGTGTCTTACAAGATAAATATGAGGCACTTGATAATTCTAGATTGGATTTATGATTTGTGCATTTAGAAGCAGTAAAACAATAATTGCAAGTATTATTCTGTAGATTACAAAGCTGGTTAAAGAATTCCGACCAAGCCATTTAATCAGCCAAGCAATACTTAAATAACCAACTACAAATGCAATCAAAGTGGCTAAAATCGTTGGTCCCCAACCAACAGGATTATTCTTTGAAATATCTAAAGTTTCATATAAGCCTGATAAAACTATTGCCGGCACACTTAAAAGAAATGAGATTCTTGCAGCCGCATCACGTTTAATTTTAAGAAATCTAGCTGCAGTTATTGTTGCACCAGATCGAGAAAAACCTGGTATCAAAGCCAAGGCCTGAGCAAGACCTATTATAAAAACATGCTTTCCAGAAATTTGAGTTATTTCTCTTTCTTGTTTATTAAATCTATCTGCTAAATACATGACAAATGAAAAAAGTAATAAGATTATTGCCACAAGGTACAAATTTCTAGCAGTGGTTCTTATGAAATCTTGAGCTAAATATCCAATTAACGCAATAGGAATAGTTGCAACAAGGATTGATATACCTAAATTAAAATCTAAATTTCTTTCTTGTTTATTCAATGCCCCTTTAAGTAAAGATTTTGCAATTCTAATTAAATCTTTTCTGAAATAGATTAATACGGAGAAAATGGTTCCTATTTGAGTAACGGCAGTAAAAGAGGCTCCAAAATCTTTACTTCCAAAAAATTCTGGAACTATTCTCAGATGAGCACTTGAGGAAATGGGCAAGAATTCAGTTATTCCCTGAACTACTCCTAGAAGGCCAGCCAGCCACCAATCCACAAACTTCTCCCGACTTTTTGGTCAAATTATTGAAAATGAATTTGCTTATTTCAATTATTGCAATAACCTCACAATATGAGACGTAATCTGTTGGCCAACACAGGCGTAGAAGTGTCTTCATTAGCTTTGGGAACCATGACCTGGGGAAACGATACTGACGAACCTGAAGCTCGATCTATTTTTAAGTCATATATTGACTCGGGTGGAAATTTCATAGATACAGCAGATTGTTATGCAGCAGGTGCTTCAGAAGAAATTGTCGGCCAAATACTTGGTGAAATTGGAAATAGAGAATCAATTTTTCTTGCAACAAAAGCAGTGGTGGTAGACCCGCCTAGAAAATACAATTCCAGCGCTTCTCACATAACTAATGCTTTAAACACATCTTTAATAAGACTTGGAGTTGATTATGTTGACTTATGGCAAATGCATCATTGGGATGTTTTGACTCCGCTTGAAGAAACCCTTAGAGCAGTTGAAATGAATTATCGTCAAGGAAAATTTAGATATTTTGGAATATCGAATTATTCGAGTTGGCAAACTGCATTGATGATAAATGAATGTAAGAGATTAAATATTCCATTTATAACTGCGCAACACGAATACTCATTAGTAGAACGAAATGTTGAAAAAGATTTGATTCCCTTACTGATTAATCAAGATAAATCATTACTCCCTTGGTCTCCATTAGGGCGAGGAATTTTAACTGGAAAATACAAATTTGGAACTCCCGTTGACTCAAGGGCAGCGTCTGCTCATTTCTCTAAATTTATTCAAAAACATTTAACAGATGAAAAATCTAGAATCGTAGATGCAGTTATCACAGCAGCTGAGGGCATAGGAAGATCTGCCGCAGAAGTCTCTTTGGCATGGCTAAAGGCCCAACCTGCAGTTGGTTCAATAATTATTGGTGCAAGGAATTTAGCGCAATTTAAGATGCTTTTAAAAGCAGATGATTTAGTTTTACCGCAAGAAATAATTAATGCCTTATCCGACGTTTCTTCACCAGTTTTTTCTTATCCTGAGTCAAGATGGGTTCAACTAAATAAAGAGAGGGGAAACTAATTGTCAACTTCTTGGGAAATTAGAGAGGTGCCTTTACCTTCAAAGTCCACCCGACAAGAAGCCAAAACAATTCTGACCGAGCTTGCAGAATATGGCAGATGGGAATTAGTTAGAACCAGAATCTATCCAAATGGAATAAAGCGCATGTGGGTTAAAAAAAGAGTTTTGAGAGTTGAAAGAACTTAAATCTCTTTTAAAAATCTATACATTGTCCTTGCGCCAAATTTAAGTGAATCAATCGGAATTCTTTCGTCATGTCCATGAAACAAACTTGTAAAATCTAAATCGTTTGGCAACATTAATGGAGTAAATCCATAAGCTTTGATTCCAAATTTAGACATTGCTTTGGCATCTGTGCCTCCTGACAACATATAAGGAACTACTTTTGCCAAAGGATCTTCTTTCTCAAGAGACATAATCATCTTGCTAACTAAATCATTCTCAAATGGTGCTTCAAGTGCTACATCAAAAGTTTCTGCTTGAACATCAATTTCTTCGCCCACAATTGTTTTAATTTCATTTAAAAAACTTTCTTGATTGCCTGGTAGGAATCGACCATCAACATAAGCACTAGCTTCACCTGGAACGACGTTGATTTTGTATCCTGCATTAAGCATGGTTGGATTTACAGTATTTTTTGTGGTCGCAGATACTAATTTTGCTAATGTTCCTAATTGCAAAATAATTTTTTCAGGATCTTTTGGATCAAATTGTTGATTAGTTGCATGAGCTGTTTCTAGTAGCAGTTGTAAGACGGCGTCTCTTAAAGTAATTGGAAATTTGTGATTTGTTAATGAATTAATCGCTCTTGAAATTTTGCTTATTGCATTATCTGAATTAATCATGGAACCATGACCAGCTGTTCCTTTTGCTGTCAACTTCATCCATGCAATACCTTTTTGAGCTGTCTCTATTAGGTAAAGCCTTACGCCGTTTGAGAGAGTATGGGAAAAACCTCCAACTTCTCCGACAGCTTCTGATGCATTATCAAAATATTCACCATGATTATTTACTACATAATGTGATCCGTATTTTCCTCCGGCTTCTTCATCGGCAAACATTGCAATAGTTATATTCCTTTTAGGCTTCCATCCTTCTTTTATTAAATGAGCGATTGATCCTAATATCATTGCGTTGCCATTTTTCATATCAACGGCACCTCTACCCCACAACAAATCCTTTTCGATTATGGCTGCGAAAGCATCTTTACTCCACTTTTCTTTTTCAACTGGAACTACGTCTAGATGACCGTGGAGAACTAAATCAGATAGTTCTTTATTGGTGCCTTGGATTCTTGCTAAAACTGAACATCTTTTATTGTCGGGACCAACTATTTTATTTTCAATCTTAAGAGAATTTAGAAATTCTGATACATATTCTGCTGCAATACTTTCTCCAACACTTTCGTTATTGCCAAAATTTGTCGTATCAATTTTAATTAAATCAGCGCATATCTTTACGACGTTTTCTTCCAACGTATTGATATCTGTCATGCTCTATATCTTGCCTAGTAGTTCTTAGTTAATGTCGATTGCATAGCATTATTAGTCGTGAAGCATTTTGGTCCGAATGGCGGAATAGGTAGACGCGCTAGCTTGAGGTGCTAGTCCCTTAACGGGGATGGGGGTTCAAGTCCCCCTTCGGACACTTAAATGAAGAACTCTAAAAATATTGCTGACCCAACAACTAAAAACCAAGCTAAGGTTAAAAATCCAGTAAATGGTTCTAGATATTTAATATTTTTACTTTTCGATACCTTGATCAAATCTCTTAAAGTTAAGAAAAAAATTGGCACTGTCATGCCCCACACAACGATGCAATATGGGCAAAGATTTCCGATTACGTAAACACTTTGAAAAAATAGCCAACTAACAAATATAGTTGCCAAACCACTTACTAATGCAATTACTTGATACATCCATTTAGGAACCGCAATTTGAAGCAAACCAAGGACTCCCACAAGAACTAAAATTGGAAAACTTGATACTCCGATAACGCTATTAGGAAAACCAAATACTGAGGCTTGAGCGGTCTTAACTATATTTCCACAAGCAATAATGGAGTTTATATTGCAACTTGATATATATGTTGGATCTTCAAGTAGTTTAATTTTGTCTACTGTCAAAATAAATGATGAAAACCAACCAACTATTCCTCCAACAGAGAGTAACCAATTTAAATTAGTGCTTGCAATATTTTTATTCATCTATTTGATAACTCCCATATGCGCAAGAGCTAATTTCAAAAGTTTTGATTGTCCACCTGTCATTTCACTTGAAACTTTTTCAGTTTGCGCTTCTTCAGGACTTAACCAAATTAAATCTAAAGCATTTTGACTTGGTTTGCAGTCTCCCTTAACTACCACCACAAAAGCCAGACTTACTGCATGTTGTCTTGGATCATGAAAACCACTTACTGATGGATCAGGAAAATACTCTACTACTGTAAACGGAGTTGGACTTGGCGATAATTGTGGTAAAGCTGTTGGTCCTAAATCTTTTTCTAGATGTCTTATTAAAGCTGAACGAACTCTTTCGCCGTACAAAACTCTTCCTGAAACCATCGCTCTACTAATGCTTCCATCCGGCATTCCCCTTAAAAGCAATCCAATTTGAGTAACGTTTCCTAAATCATCTGTTCGTACTGGAATTGCATCAATATATAAAATTGGAAGTCGATCTCTAATATATTCAATTTGATCATCAGTAAGCCATGATCCTCGATTTTCCGTCTCGTTAATCATGCTCATTAATAAACCCCTTTTTAAAAGTCTATTTCTATTATTAGTTTTCGCAATATTGTGGGTATAAATGTATTCGAATTTTATTTAACTATAGGCATTAGAGTTGCAGAGTGAGTTATTCGCCTATTTTTGATCATGTTCCCACAAGTATCTCTTTTTCAATCTGGGCAACAGCTTTTCTCCAAGGTCGGGAAACTTTAGAGCGATCAGTCGACTCAATTGCGCCGGCTCCAAGGATAGTCAATATTTTAGGTAAATCAGAACTTCTCACTTTTTTTCTTTCAGAATTAAGGAAGAACTCTTGTGTTGGTATTCGCTGTCACTTACCAGTTTCTGGAAACACTGATTCTTTAATTGGTAATGACGAATTTGTAGAACTTGCTCTAACAAATGGTCAAGCCCTTACAACAACTGGTGGTTCAATTTATGGAATAACCGAATCAGAAGATTTTTGGGATGTTTTTCCAAGAGATAAAGAACCTATTAAATCAAAATACAATTGGAAAGATCTAGATCATGAGTTTCACCACGCAATCCAAGAGGTAAGTCAAGATTTAGAGGCATTTGATCTAATAAAAGACAATCAAGAAGCAAGGGATCTTTTGATCGATTTAGATCATGACATTTCAAGACAGGTTTATCCTGATGATCAAGATAGCAGGGTCACTTTTTTAATTGGTAGAAGTTTAAGAGTTTTAACTACATGTCAGTTTGTAACTAATCATTGGCTTGAGACAAATAGTGCTACGAAATCTAATTTAGTAAGAGAACGCATACTTGAATTAGCAAGAATTAGTAGATTAACTCTTACCAATGCCGTAAATTACGGTATTAATTAAGCTCCCATTGAGTGATATCCACCATCTACGTGAATTATTTCGCCCGTAGTTGAAGGAAACCAATCAGATAAAAGAGCGACCACAGCTTTGGCCGAAGGAACCGGATCTGAAATTTTCCAACCTAATGGAGATCTCAATGCCCATGCTTCTTCAAATTTTTCAAATCCAGGAATATGTTTTGCCGCAACAGTATTAATTGGACCAGCTGCAATTAAATTAACTCTTATATTTTTTGGCCCTAAATGTCTAGCAAGATATCTTGAAGTTGATTCAAGAGCGGCTTTTGCAACTCCCATCCAGTCGTACTGAGGCCAAGATTTTGTCGCATCAAAATCTAAGCCCACGATACTTCCACCATTTGGCATTAGATCTACACAGGACATTGATAACGACTTAAAAGAATAAGCAGAAATATGTAAAGCGGTTGAAACATCTGGCCATTCTGTTTGTAAGAAATTTCCACCTAATGCCGCTTGAGGAGCAAAGCCAATTGCATGAACAACTCCATCTAACTTTGAGTGGTGTTTAGAAATCTCTTGTTTTAAATTTTTTAGATTTTCTTCATTAGTAACATCTAATTCCACTATTGGAGCTTTTTTCGGTAAGCGCGCATTTGCTCGCTCAGTTGCTCCCATAGCTCTACCGAATGAGCTTAAAATTACATTTCCGCCTTCTTCTTGAATAATTTTTGCGACTGAAAAAGCAATCGAATGATCAGTTAAAACACCTGTTACCAAAATATTTTTTCCATCCATTAATCCCATAATTAATGTCCCATCCCTAATCCTCCATCAACAGGTATTACTGCACCTGTTATGAAATCTGAATCTTTGGAAGATAAGAAACTTACTACCCCAGCA
>JACCED010989156.1_pt1 | contig 19998 bp, 24 predicted proteins | sample 7455021 | NCBI WGS metagenome assembly JACCED01 (sample SAMN15323456, study PRJNA562643) | freshwater metagenome | isolation source: river surface water | place: USA:Blue River Watershed | collected 2017-08-19
AATTAGCCTCAATGAAAAAATTAGTAACTCATCTCCTATAATATATCCATTTTCATCATGTAATATTATATGCTTTTTCTTAATATTATTCATTGTTTCATTTACAAAATTACTCTCACTATGAATATTACCCATTTTTTTATAATAATCAAATTATATTTATACTAAAAAAATCTAAATAAAAATATGAGACAAATGAAAATTTATGGGACTGGAGCCCAAGTTACTAAAATAAGACAATTGTTAAATAGATATAAAAATGAAATCTATAATAGAAACATAAAAGTATTGTATTATAATGCTCCAATGTTTAGAGCTGAATTAATTGGATATGATGGACAACTAAAAAAGACTGTAGAAAATCCAAGTGAAATAATAAAATTCTTTGATATAATTGATGAAATGCCTATGGGAAAAATAGAAAAAGAAATGAGAGAAAGTTTTGCAAATAGAGATGAACTTTTAGAAAGATGTGGATTACCCAATACAAATTCGACTTCACATTGCTTCAATGATAATACTCATCATACTTGTTGTATGTTAGGTCCAAAAGCGAGGGAATATGCCGATAATTCTGGTAATCCCATTGGGATAACAAGTGAGAATGCATTTGAATTGAGATATGGTAGAAAAGCTACAAAAGATGATAAGACATCCTGGTGCACTTGTCTAGGATCAAAAGTATGTTCGTATTATCAAAATAAGTTTAATGATGGTACACATATTAAATTTATAGGAAATTTAGATACTAAAAATGAAGATGATGCCATAACCAAGATGGGTATTGGAAGACATAAAACTCCAGGTGTTCAATAATTATAATATAGTTTCAACTGCAGTCAATATAGTTATAATATTATGAACTGTATCTTTTAGTTCATATTTTTGAGGAGGATTGCCCTTATTTTTTTTAATCTTTTGATCACTGAGATTATTGAAATTGAAATTTAAATCTTTCAATAAATCGAGACCAACTTCATTATTATTTTCTTTTTTAGGAATCATTGAATTACCAATTTGAGATATCAATATATTTTTCAACATATCAAAACCCATATCATTATCATTTTCTTTTTTAGCCGGTACTTTTTTGTTATTAACTTTTTTAGGGGAATTATTTTGAACAGTCTTATTTTCTTGTTTAATAGGCGCTGTATTTTGAACAGGCTTATTTTCTATTTTAACAGGTGCAGTATTTTGAACAGGCTTATTTTCTATTTTAACAGGTGCAGTATTTTGAACAGGCTTATTATCTATTTTAACAGGCACATTATTTTGAACAGGCTTATTTTCTTTTTTAATAGGAGCAGTATTTTTAACAGGCACAGTATTTTGAACAGGCTTATTTTCTTGTTTAACAGGAGCAGTATTTTGAAGAGGCTTATCTTCTTCTTTTATATTATTCATTCCATTTTTATTATAATAAAAAAAATTAGTATCTTCTAATAATCCATAAAGATTGACATCGTCTTTATAATAATTTCTTACCCATTTTTCATTATCAGGTGATAGGATTTCTTTATTTGTGTATTTAGTTTCATTTTTTTTTTCCACATTATTTAATTTTATATCAATATCAAATATTATTTTTAAAGCAATTTTAATATTATCTAATAAATTTTCCTTATCATATTTAATTAGTAATAAATTTGATTTGTTTCCATTAAGATAATTGCTCTGTCTTTTAAATTGATAGCCTTTTTCAATTTTAAAAAATTCATTTTGTACTCCACTTTTATCCAATGATCTTAAATGATCTACGTATTCGTTTATTGTATTAAATTCCCCGAATCTTTTCCTTCTTTTATCACCTCCATATTTATTATAGTAAAATAATGAATAAAATCGACTTACTGGTTCTCTTATTATTGCAAAACAAGGCTTATTCCTTTTACAAAAATATTTTTCATCTGCATTATGCCAATGAATAAATTCAATTTCATTATTATTTTTTAAATACGATTTGAGAGCTGTTCCCCCTGATTTTGGTATATGTATAAATCCAATTTTCATATAATAAATATTTTATTTTATTTTCGAATTATATTTTTTATCAAAAATACATGACCATAAACGTTCAAAAGCATATCCCTCTGGAGGGTTCCACTCTTTGTTCAATGATTCAAAACATCTTAAATAAAATTCTTTGGATCTCATTAAAATTTCTTCTTTTGTTACTCCAAAAATACCAGCGTTTCTAAATGTCCAATCTTCAAATTTATTTGTAAAAAGAGTAGTGTACAATTTTTTACAAGCTTTTATCTTGCTTTCTCCAATCCCAGTTATCCATAAATAATGTTTAGCACCATAACCCTTAAATTGTGATTGATTTTTATCAAAATCTTCAATTAATCCATAAAAAAATTCATTTGATGCAATCTGTTTTTTTATAATATGATCAAATGGCTTTGCTTGTGTAAAAAAAATTTTATTTGGTAAGTTATCATAATTTTTTAGAATATGGTAAAAATAAGTATGGGACTCTTTTCCTAAATTTTTTAATGTAATATAATTTATCTTATTTTTCTTAATTAAATCATCAATGCAATGAGGATAAGTATCTGATTTGTTATAAACAGTGATACTATATTTATCACATAAATTTCTTATCCATGATACATCTTCTTTATATAATGCAACAACTATTTCCATTATATATAAATACAAAATAAAATTATACATTATTTGTTATGTATTGTAAATATGAACCAAAAATTTCATTTGGATGATCATTTTGATTTATTTTATGGTGCGTAAATTTTTTATATTCTTGGCAATTTTCTAGATTATCAAGATTATCAATAACATTAAAATCTTTATCCAGTTTAATGTATTTAGTAGTATGACTACCTCCATTATCTAATAATAAAAGTGGTGCAATGTAACCATCATTTACCTTATATAACCATTCTCCATTAAGACCATCTGGATTAGTTATCCAATTATCTTTTATAAATTGATTTTTCATTAATTTTTCTCTTACATCTTTTTTAACAAAATTCATTTTATAATATAGTCTATCAAATTCATTTTTTAACTCTCCTTTCTGCAATATGTGCATGGCTTCATGAACAAGAAATGCCAATGTATAACTATCTTTCATTTTCATCATTTTATTTAATTCATATTCAGGTATAAATATAACACTATCAATAGTAAAATAAAAATTCCAATCTAAATTATTTCGAAAACAACAAAATTTCCAATATATTGTTGTACCTATTTTATCAAAAAGTATTTCATTCGCTTTTGGAAGCAATCTAACAATTTGATTTTCATTTTCTTTACTTGGAAGAAAAATACTATCTAGATATAATTGTTTCAATTTGCCAGTATCACCATCTGTTATTCTCCCACTTGATTTATACTTTACTTCATTCACTTGAAATAAAGATTCGTATAATTTATATTCATCACTTTCAAATATTGATTTCGCCTCTTCTTTATTCAAAAATTTATAATTAACTTTACTATTTTGATAAAATAAAACTATAATTACTAAAAAAATATATAAAATTATGTTTAACATATAACTTTTTTTAGAAAATATTTTTGTCTCTATATTTTAGATGTCACTAAATGAAATATCAAAAAATATAAATAAAATAGAAACAACAAAAATAGAAAAAAATAAATTTGCAGAGTTTTCCAGCCCTTTTGTTTTAAGAAAAGACATGATTAATAGTATTCCAACATCTTTTTGGAAAAATCCCAATCGAAGAGTATTGGAACCTTGTTGTGGAAAAGGAGGTTTTTTAATAGATGTAATATCAAAATTTATGGATAATTTAAATATTCCAATAGAAAGAAGATATAAACATATAGTTGAGAAAATACTCTATTTTGGAGATATAAATAAGAATAATGTTAATATTTGTAGAAAAATACTTGGAAATTATAAATTAAATTTCTTTATTGGAGATGCGTTAGAACAAAATTTATCCAATTTTGACTTAGTGATTGGTAACCCTCCATACAACACTGAGAGAAAAGAGACTGGAAATGCTATTTACCAAAAATTTATTAAAAAAGCCTTAGAAGATTGGATAAAACCGGGAGGTTACTTACTATTTGTTACCCCTAATTCTTGGAGGAAACCAACATCCAAACACAGCAAAAATGCAGGAATGTATGAATTAATGACTCAAGAAAATTGGATGAAATACTTAGAAATTCATAACCAAAAGGATGCCAAAAAAATATTTAATGCAGCAACACGTTATGATTGGTATCTCATAAAGAAATCAAAACCAAAAAATACAATTATTTTAGATGAGAAAGGAAAAACAAATAAAATAAATTTGAAAAATTGGGAATGGATACCTAATTTTAATTTTAAACTAATAAAAAAATTATTAGCTAAGAAGAATGATGATAAAGTAGAAATTTTGCACGATACTAAATTTGACTCGGAGAGGAAACATATGTCTAAGAAAAGGTCTTCAAAATTCAAATATCCTTGTATTCACTCAACTCCACAAAAAGGAGTGGTTTATTTTTATTCATCTCAAAAATTGGAAAATAAAAAGCCAAAAGTTATCTTTGGTAACTCCGGTGTATATGAAACTGTTATTAATAAAAAAGGGAAATACTGTATGACAGAGCACGCTATGGGAATTGTTGATAAACCTCAAAATTTAGAAAGTATAAAAAAAGCAATCCAATCACCCCAAATGAAAGAAATACTAAAAGCTTGCTTATGGAGTAATTTTCAAATTGATTGGAAACTTTTCACATATTTCAAAAAAGATTTTTACAAAATGATTTAAAAATATTTTAATTACAATTAAAAAAATGAACGACATTAAAATATTAGAAAAAGAAATTGATGACTTACAAAAAACATTGAAACAAAAAAAGAAGGATTTATACAAATTAAGACTAGAGAAAGAAAAAGATACCATATACGAAGACTACAAGGATTTTGTATCAAGAAAAGAAATGGAGTTAGTGTACCAGCTTTTATTTGGATATCTTTTAAGCAAAGATTACCAATATCCATTTGCGAATAAATATATCGATAAGGCTGCTAGTTTTTTGAATATTTTTCCCGAGGATATCTTAACTGATTTTGAAAGTGTTATTGTAAAATTTGATGAATATGAAGAATTTATAGACGAAGAAGAAGTGTGTAATTTAATGAATAATTACGCAGAAAATCAAGATTTATTAGATGGAGATGATATTGATGCTATGATGGATGCTTTTTGTTAAACATCTTTTTCAAATTTAAGAGTAATATCTGACACTGCTCTCCTACTATTCGTAAAAAAACCACAAAGAACTCTATTTGTACCAGTTAACCTAATTCTACCCTGCCAATAAGTACCTTCTTTAATAAATGCTTGGGAGTGAAGGAGAAATTCCTTCATTCCTGGAATGCTAATTGTGATACCTAAATCTGCTAATTGTTTTAGTAGATTTTTTACCTCAAATTCTCGCTCTTCCTTTGTCTTATATTTGTCCTCTGGGTTTTCGTCTTTCTTGTTGTTTTTTCCCATATTATATATTGTAAAATGATAATGTTTTTAAATTATAAAAAAAATTGAAAATTTATTGGGTTAAATTCTACAAATTAAAAATGGATATCATTGATCTTGATAGCGAAGAATTTGATAACCTATCTAATCCTCAAAGAGAGCTACTTTTATGTATTAAGAATTCTATTTTAAGTGATAATGATCGAATTAAGCTATTAGAGATGATTATTAATCTACTTAGGGACAAACAGGATTCTTCAAATTCAATTATTTCAAAGCTTATTAAAAAGGAGGAAAAATTACTAGAGGATAAAAATTATATTGAGAATGAGTTATTTAATCAAGATGAACTCATTATCATAATGAGGGAATCTATTGAAGTGAAGAATAAAAAAATAAGAATGTTGTCAAAGACTATTGAAAGACTATCCAAACCTGATACATTTATTTATAGTATTTTGGTATTTCAGCTATTTATACTATATTTGGTTTTCAATTTCTAAGAAATTATTATAATCATTTTTTCTCGGCATCCTTCTCCCAACTGTATGTTCCAAGATGCCTAGTAATCATATCTGGAGTAGTTGGAGCATCTTTAATTGGATTATATTTATCAACTGGGAGCAAATTTACATCATCTTTGTTCAAATAATAAATATCACTAACTAAAATTGGACCAGTTGACCACAATATATTCTTACTATCAGTTCTATTTTTAGATTCTTCAATAACTTTTTTCCAAAAATTGTGACCTTTTGGGCTGATCATTAAAGCATTTTGTACTTTTTCCCAGGGATATGGACTCTCAACAATTGAAACTTTGTCAGTTGGCATTTTATCAAGAAAATTCTTAAAACATTTATAGTCCATATCAGCATAAATTCCTCCATATTTGTATAAATAATAACACCTTGCCATATCTATTCTTTTGATATTTTTGTCATACTTTTTGAAAATGGGATAATCTTCGGGGAATTCATTTTTCATAAAATCATCTAAATCTTCATCTGTCCACATGATGTGTTTATATTCAGGCTCTGGAAAATATTTTTTCCAGGTTTCTTGACAATCAAACCATTCTTTCTTCCATTTACTTTTATCTGCTGGTGCGGTTTGATGAATTATTTTAGGTATTTCATCCTCATTAGCGAAATTTTCTAAATTCTTGCAATTTAATGAAAACATCAAAATTATTATAACCACTAAAAAAACAAATACAATCAAAAGATTTTTCATAATTTATTTTATTATTAGATAATTTAATAAAAAAAGTGAAAAAATACAGCTTTAAAGAAAGTTTCAAATATAACTAAAATGGGAATCCCACAGTATTTTGGTTGGCTATGTCGTAAGTATGATGCTGATATTATATCAGCAGATATAACAAACATAGATCATTTTTATTTTGATTTCAATTGCTTAATATATCATTGTTATGCACATCTTGAATATCAAAAATTACTGCCTAAATCTATACCAGAAAGGCAAGCAGAATTAATTGAAGAAGTATTAAAATATACGAAGAGAGTGATTGAAATTGTTAAGCCAAAAAAGTCTATTGCAATATGCATTGATGGTGTTGTGCCAATGGCAAAAATGCATCAACAAAGATTGAGAAGATACAAAAGTCCAATTTTTAAAGAATGGGAAAATGATATCAAAAAGAAATATGGAGTTTTTCAAGAGGAATTATTAGATACTAATCAAATTACACCAGGAACACCTTTCATGAGTTCCTTAGGAGAAGCTATTGAAAGTGCTATTTCTAGAAAATATTTTGGTGCAGTACCAGTTATTTTTAGTGGAGCCAATAGCCCAGGAGAAGGAGAACATAAAGTTCTTAATTTTATCAAAGCATCTAAAATTCCAAAACCAGAGAAGATATGTATTTATGGATTGGACGCTGATCTAATTATGTTAGCCTTAACATTGGTTGATAATAGTGTCTATCTAATAAGAGAAAACACTCATGTTGCTAAAGAAAGAAGCAGTGAATTTTTATATGTAAATGTTGAACAATTATCAAGTATAATCTTCACAGAGATGAAGCAAATTATGTTAGAAAAATACAAAATTCCACCTCATACTTTAACCAAAGGGAGACTAATTAATGATTATGTTTTTATGGGATTTTTATTAGGAAATGATTTTTTACATCATATTCCCTCATTAAGTATCCAGCATAATGGAATTGATTTTGTAATTAATCTTTATGCGAATTGTTATAGTAGAACCAAAAATTATTTATTATCAACTATCAATTCAAAGACAAGAATTAACAATGGATTTCTTAAGATGATATTTGAAAGTCTTGAGAAAAGTGAAGAATCAAATTTGAAATATTTGTGTCAAAAAAAGAAAGCTCCTAATCCACCAAATTTCGATGATCATTATAGCGAGGAAAGATGGAAATGGGATAGAGTCCCATACAATCCTCTTTTTGAGAAATATTTTCATGCGATTGATTACAAGAATGCAGGCTGGAAGAAAAAGTATTATCAACTCTTTTTTGATTTTAATAATGATGATGAGAATGATCGGCATTGCTTGAACCAAATTTGTCAAAATTATTTTGAAGGAATTACATTTGTCGCAAGGTATTATTTTGATGGAGATATTAGTTGGTATTGGTTTAATCCCCACCCAGTATGTCCATTTGCGAGTGATTTGTGCAATTACGTCAAAACAATAACAGATATAAATTCCATTAAATTGGAAAAAGGAACACCATTCACTCCTTTTGAACAATTGATGATGGTTTTACCCAAAAAATCTTCATCACTTCTACCAGCTTGTTTGGGAGAAGAAATGAGAGGAAAAAGATTAGAAAGATTCTATCCTGAGACATTCGATTGGATTGCTTGGGAGAAAGTGATGCTATACTCAATTGAACCAAAGCTTCCTCTATTAGACATTGAAGTTATACGCTCTACAGTTGATTCACAAAAAGACAAACTTAGTGATGCAGAAAAGAAAAGAAACGTTATCGCATATTAAAAAAATTGATACAAATTATAATTACATTATCCACAATATAATTAGAAATGGGTGTACCTGGCTTATTTAAATGGACAAAAGGTGTTATTGACACCACACAAAATATCACATCTATCGATCATCTTTATATTGATTTTTATGGGATTATTTACTATTGTTTGAGTTCCCTAAACTATAGACCTGGTGTTGATATAGAAATATTGAGGTCTATGACAGATGATGAACTGTACGATGTTTGGATCTTTAAAATAATTGAAGAGACAAAGATTTTGATTACAAAGATTGCACCAACAAAAACAGTCACAATTGTGATGGATGGTGTTACTCCTATTTTACGAACTATTGGAAAACATTATTACTTGGAAAATGTTGAATTTATTAAAAATCTTGAAAGAGATATTAATTTGCAATTCGACGAAACTCCAGATTATTTTGACAAAACGAAAGTTTACGTTTGTTCACAATTATTGGATAAATTATCCAATAAAATAAGAGAGGAGATATCTCTAAAATCATTTGGAGATATTTCTGTTTCACTTAGCGATTCAAGAATTCCTGGCGAAGGAGAACAAAAGATCTTTGATTTGATTAATCTCCTAGACCCGGAAAGTGATGAAAAAATTAGCATTTTTGGAAATGACTCTGACATTATTGTTCTTTCTCTTTTGCAGAGGAAGAAAAACATTTTCTTTCAATTTGAAGAAGTTGTTTGGGAAAAAATTGGAGAAGAAATGAATAAGGTTACTTATATTCGATCAGTTAATATTGATGAACTTTACAACAATATTTTCAATTTATTCAATGAAAATTTGAAAAAAATTAACAGGACAATACAATTTCAAGAAGTAGATAAAAGAAGAATAATAGATGATTTTTGTTTCTTAACATTTTTTTTAGGAAATGATTACATTTATAGAGTAACTGCTCTAAAAATCTATGATATAATTGGTCATTACTGCAAAATTTTTGTAGAAATCCAACAATTTATCGTTACTAGAGGAATTCAAACTACTTTGAATAACTCTTTCGTTGCCAGTTTTTTGGAAATTATTGGAGAAAATGAACAAGAGTCATTAAGAAGATTCCATCAGAGTAGATATTGGAACAATGTGAATAGTCAACAAGATCAAGAACAAAGTGATTATGACAAAGAAAAGGAAAGGATAAGAAGAACTTTTAGAAATCCAAGATATCCAAAATGTTTTTCTCCTATTGATTATCGTTTTGGAGATTGGAAATCAAAATATTACCATTTCTTATTGAGAATTGATGATCATTACGAAGAAAAATTAAGAGAAAATTGTCAAATGTTTTTTGAAGCAATTATTTTTTATGTTCGTCTTTATTTCGATAGAGTTACGCCTTGGAATTGGTACAAAAAAGTGTATGCATCTCCTCCAGCGAGTGATTTGTCAGATTATCTTCTATCTTGTAACATCAATTCTCATCAAGTTGAAATTGGTGAACCATTGAATGCATTAGTTCACTTACTAGTGAGTCATGGAAGAACTAAAATTGAAGAGATTCCTCCTTGCATGAGAGATGGTTTGATGGATACATTCTTTGATCAATATTATCCTCAAAATAAAATTTGGTTTTGTTATGAAAAGGATGATGTAAAAGACTTTGAATTGATTACTCCCAAGTTTGATATCTCAAGATTTCAACAGGTTTATGAAGAGAATAAACATTTATTGAGTGATGAAGAAAAAAGAAGGTTCAATCTAGATTAAAAATCTAGAAATTCGACAAGTAATTCTATAGCAAAGTATGGATGCGCAATTTATAATGACATTGAAATCTATGGTAAATATTGATATAAAAGATTTTGAACTAAGAGAAGAATTATTAGAGAACTTGGAAAATGATAGAATAAGTAATTCTTTTGTTCTTGAAAAATATTTACCGTATTATGATAAATTTGGTGAGCTGGGTAAAACACAGCTAGATGTATGGCGAGCTGATAATACATTGAAAAAATTTTATAGAGGGATTGGAACAATTTTAGCTATAAGCAAATTCAAAAGAGGATTGAGGAATGAATAATTTTTTTCTAAGTAAAATTAATGTTAACCCAAATTTCATTAATTTTTATAGTTTTTATATTGTTATTAAGTACAGTATTAATTTATGTCAAACCGAATAGAATCCAACAAGAAAATTTTTATCTTCCAACTCAAACAGCCGCGAATGTACCCGCTCAAAATAACACAAGAGGAAAGAAATTTTTTGTAGGTAATACAGAACCAGAGCCAGAAGACATACCGATTGCACCAGATAATGCTAAATATGAGTTTAGAAAACAACAGCTTTTGTATGATGGAGTATGGGGAGAGAATTGTAAAATTGATAATCAAGGATTCGAAAAATGTGATTGGGAGGTAATGAGTGGTAATTTCCCATTGAATAAAGAGGGATTAACATATGGGGCTAATCATTTTTTTCAAGATCCTAAGAGATTGGCTATCGGACAACAAATTGAGTCTCCTCCTGATTGCCCCATAACAGCTAAAATGTACGCTGACGGTCCAACTTATTTGGAACACAATCTTCTTAATCCTCCTATTTATCTTAATTCACCTAAACAAGAAGACATCTTGGGTTTTCCTCCACAAGATAATCGTCTCTACTGGGATAAGCCGGGAGTAATCTTAGGATATTTATAATACAATATTTTTGACTATTAGCCAAAAATATTTTTATCATAATAAATTAATGGATTGGTTTTATTTAATTATTTTTATAACTGCTTTAGCTATATTCTTCCTAGATAGAATGCATAATGAAAAAAAAATACAGGAAAATTTCTCAGAAGCAGAATTCCCTCCAAAAAGACTTGGTGTTGATTACGAAGCTCCAAGTCCAGAACCCCATGCGAGTATGGGATTAACGAATATAAAATTACCAGGAATTCCTAAGTGGAGATCAGGATTTCAAAAATTTGGAGCTGTTCCACCTCAACCTAGATGCAATGTAACAGTATTAGGAGAAAATTGTTCAAACTATCCATATAATGATAATACTGGCAAATATCAATCCCTTTGCCAAACATCTTATAATACATATCCAACTGGAGTACAAGGATTTAGAGTTCCTCTATATGTTATGGGGAAATCTTTATCAAGAGTAAATCAATGTAACAATTTATATGACCCTATTCTCAATAATAATAATAATCCTCAGAAGCATAATTAATATTTTGATAAGCAGGTTGATATCCATATCGATTGTTTTGATAAAAGTTAATATTATTATAGTAGCTATTTCCATAGTTCCTATAATTAACATATGGTGAGTAGTAGTTTTTTATTGGTAATTTGTATTTTTGGGAATAATAAGAGTAATTTGTTTGAGGATTTTTTACTTCCTTTATTTTAATAACAGGCTGTGTTTTCCAGTAGTCATTTGGTGTTGATTTAACCTCCAATTCTACTTCAACTTTTATCTCAGATTTTTCAACTACTTTTGTTTCAACTTCTGGAGCAGGAAAAATATCCTTACACTCATTGATAATTAAATTCTTTATTTCATCAGGAATATATTGGAAATCAATCAATTTACGATTACTCACGTAAGCTTCCTTTTTATCAGGATTATTATCCAACCACTCATTCAATTTCTTAGGGTCCTTAATCATTTCATTTAAATCTTTCTCACTAATGTTTCCAATCAAGGATGGAATATTATCACTGTCATCACCTTTTAATATTTTTCTTAGCAATATTTCTTCTGCAGTAGTTTCAACTTTAGTATTCAATAATTTGTTTTGTAAAGACCAAATTAATGTTTTTTCATTAACCAATTGTAAATAATCATTGTCATTACTAATAATTACAATTAGACGATTCTTGTCAAGTTCTCTAATCTTACTCGCTAAGACAGCAATAATATCATCAGCTTCTGCATTATCAACTTTCAAAATTTTAAAACCATATTGCTTCTCTAATTGAGGGTATAATGAATTGTAAATGTGTTTGAAAATATTTCCAATGTTGTATTTTTTGTTTTTGTAACTGCATGTATTCTTTCTATTTGCTTTATATTCAGGATATAAATTCATCCTCCATATTGTTTCACGAGGACAATCTCGTACCACGATCATATTTTCATAAGGTATATTATACATGTTTTTGAATTTAATAAGATTCTTCATATATGTATCATCAAAGTGCTTCATAAAAACTTGATTTTCTAACCAATCGTAATCGTCATTTATTTCTTCTTCTGGATGAACATTATTGTACCAGATTAATGTTGAAAAAAATCTATGAAATGATACATAACTACTATCTACTAAAAGATAGGGTTTCTTTGAATTTCCGCTAATTTTTTTATCTTGATTCATAATAATAAATCTTTAATTATTATTATAATAGAAGAAATATTTAAGCCCTTTTTATTCACATTCTTCACTTGCAATCCTTTTTCGTTTAAAAAATAATTTATTTAAATTAAGTGGATTATTTCTAAGACCTTGAAGTACTAATATGATAATAATCAATACAAATATTAAAATTGGCATAATTATTTGGTAAAAAATAAACTCTAAATCATAAGTCATATAATTAATTTAAGATTTTTTTTTCTTATCACAATTTCCCAATTTATTTATTTTATTTGTTGCACTTTTTACTTTTTTATTCAAGTTTAATTCTTTATTTACCAGTAAAACATTGAATATCTTTTCTTGATTTTTATTATTAAGACTCTCAATTATTTTTGAAACACTTACACAAAAATTATCGTATCCACCTATAAAGTCTCCAAATAAAAAAACCATTGGAACCGTAGAATAATCTCTAATAAATGGCTTCATTTTCTTTTTAAAATCATTTACATCCTTTGCTTGACCGCTATCTATTATGTTGAAAATATCATGATAAACAACTTTCTTTTTGTCTGCTCCAGTATAAACTTTTTTCAAAAAACTCTTCATTTTATCGCAGTATGGACACCCAATCCTACCGTAAACAGTAATATGATGAGTTTTTAATGGATATGGGAATTCTTTATATTTTTTCATTATATATTATATATGAATAAAATTCCAAACATTTCTAAATCTTTATTAGATGATATTATCAAAAAAAAGGTAGAACCAGAGTTTCTTCCTTATCAAATCGTCCATCATTTCGAAAAATTGGCGGATAAATATAACATAAGTAAGGGAGCCCGTGGTTTAGAAAAACCCGTGACAAGTGATGAGGGATTTGTTAGAGTTTATGAAAAGGTGAAAGATCCAAAAAAATTAGCTAGCATTCCTGTTAAAAAATCAAATCCAAATGGAGCTAATTGGCTACAAACAAGAAATAATCGTGTGAGAGCTAAATTAGGACAAATGCTAAAAATGAATATCCCTTGGTTTGACAAAAATGGCGTCCCAACTAAGATGCACACCATACTCATAATGTGGGGATTTTCTCCAGTTAAAGCAAATCAGCTTAAAAAGACTTTCAAATAAATATATAAAAATGATTAGCAATTTTTATCAAAATACATATATACATACCAGCAGTGAGCTAAAGAGAAATCTATCCTTCAAACATCCTATAATGATGTTTGGAGTTTTTTTAGAATTAGTTTTTACACTTGTATTTGGTATTTATTTCGAACCAAATTTTTATGGTTTTCCATTCGCATTGACAGGGATAATTGGTACTTGGTATTACCGTCCAAATTTTATCTTAGCTTTTCAATTATATAATTTGGCAAATACCACCTTAAGAACTTATACTATATTTTTAACTGGTGTAAAATATTTATGGATGTTTATTATTATTGACCACTTTATAATCTACAAATTTTGGAAATTTAGAGAAGAAATAAAAACACTAATTATTGATGATAGAGAATCACTAAGAAGAGGTTGGCAACCCAACACTAGTGAATTCTAATTTTACTTTTTTCTATATTTAATTCTTTTATAAGCAAATCTGCTAATTCTTGCTTATGCTCACCGTTAAAACGAATATTATTATTTTCATCTATTGATCCATTACAAGATAACTTTTTTTTAGCTTTTTGAATAAATTCCTTTAATGAATCTTCTTTCACCTTCAAATTGGAAATAATAGTCCATCCCTTTTTATTATTTCTAGTCTGGACCAGAATATCTATGTAAGAAAAATGCTCATTTATATTTGTTTCCAAATCTAAATCCATAAATATATATAATATATTTTTTTTATATTGTTTGCGAATGACAAACTCCAACTGCTTCACAAACAGTGCCAAAATTATAATTATCAATCAATTTTGCAACTATACTTGAATAATAAAATGGTATCGTATTTTTACATACATTTTCATACCTGGAGTGATAACTTTCACAAAACATATTTCCAAAATCAATGATGTCATTTAAAGTGTTGTTGCGAGATAAAAAGCGTTCAATTCTATGACTAGCATATTTGCAAAAGTCACAATTTGATACTTTATGGTCATAATCTTTGCAAAAATGAAGTTGTGTGCAAACAGTATGTGGGGATTCTTTCTCCGCTATTAAATCAATAATTTTTTCATAATGTTGATAGATAAAAATTTCACAATCGTCATGGTTTGCTTTTGGTAATCTCATACAAATATGGTCTAAAAAATGGATAGCATCACTCTCAGTTGTTCTTTTAGTAATAAATTCTTCACCTTGATTAATCAAAAATTCACAAATCGCACAATACATCGTATCATTGTACTTCATATGATATAAAGGTTTGTCTTCGATCGGTTTATATTCTTTATTTTTAACTTTAGCTTGAGTCATATCAAAATTGACTGGAAATGCGATACTCGCTGCTGCTCCTAGAATTACATAAAAAATAATTTGTCGTTTGGTCATTTTTTTGTTTTATCGCAAGATATCTTTAAGTTTAAAAAATTTGATAGTTATTTCAGTTAAGTTTATTACGATTATAGTAGGATGGAAAGTCTACAAGAAATTCTAGCTGCTAAGCATCGTGCTGCTATTGCACGTGAAAGAGATATTCTCCGGCTGGAGAAGAGAAAGAGGAGTGAAGAGACTCTCAAGGAATTGGAGGAAAAAAATAGATTGGTTTGTTTACGAAGTATATTCTCCGAGTGGAAAGATATTTATTTTTTCCCTTGGAAGAAACAAGCCAAAATTATCTCAAGATTTATTCATTGGATTCATTTCTGGAAGAAATCTCCAAAAAGTGGCGAAATAAGTTTTCAGTACAATGGAGATAGTGATGAAGAAATTCAAGAAAATACTCGACGCCAGTACCAATTAAGCCTTGAGAGAGATCAAGCAATTGAAAACATTCCAATAGTCTATTGGGTAAATACTAGTGGATTAGAATTGGATGAGAATATGACACTGGATGAATATATTGGAAGATTCATTACGATATCCAATTTTAGTTCTTCAATGCAAGAATGGAAGTCTCTCCCCCGTTTCCTTTATTGGATTAAAGTTCATCAAAATGCTAAAAATGGATATCCCAATTGGATTGGAAGAAATGTCTTAGATATTGCATTTGGTCACATCGAAAATCTTGCATTGGAGATTCCTAGGTACGAAAAATATCAATGTCCCCACTGCGATGGAATGTTTTCATTGAGCGATCTAGTTGATTTTCAAGATTACAAAATATGTTTTATTTGTCAAACAACGACTAATATTATCAACCAATTTGAACCTATGGGAGAATGTATGATCTGCAATAATTTGGCAAATGTGCGTGAATATGATTCATTAAACATATGCGAGATATGCGCAAGGAGAGAAGGAATTTATGAAGTTTCTTCAACAGAAAGAGTATCTTGCCCAGGATGCAATGGAAAGTATGCTTTGGAAGATATGATTGAGAGAAGTGGAATACACCTTTGTCAACTATGTGAATCTATTGCTCCATCACCACCTCCTATGGAAGAAGATGATGAGGACACAGAGTAAATTTTTATTATAATGTTTGTACGTTTTCATCGTACCAAACCATTCTTCCCTTTGTATCTTTGTATTTCTTAACAGGATTTCCAATCGGTGAAATTTTTTGTTTGTAAATAAGAAATTTGTGATTTTTTTGTTTTTGCTTAGAATAACTTTCATGCATAGTTTTTACTATACATTTTAATAATTTTTCCAATGTATTGGTAGATAAATTCTTTATTTTTGACTTAGGGTTTATTTTTGAACAATAAAGTATGTCACTACGTAAATAATTTCCAATCCCTGATATAAATTTTTGATTGAGAAGAAGCTCTGCAATTTCTAATTCTTGTTTGAATTTTCCAATATGGGCTAAAAATTGAGGAAATCCAATATTTTCTTGGAGAGGATCATATCCCAATCTATTTAACTTGTTTTCTAAAACACTTTTATCATTAGTAAATTCAATTGTTCCAAAATTACGCAAATCATTAAAATAAAGAGTATATTTTGAAACAATAAATTGAATATGATCGTGTTTTTGATGTTCTTTTCTTATTTTTAATTTCCCTGTCATTCCAAGAGTAATCATAATAATCCAATTATTTGATAAAATAAAATAGATGAATTTTCCTTTATGGTGAATAGATTGGATTACAAGTGGTAAAGCTTTTTTGAAAGACACGAACCCTTTTGGATGACCATGCCTAGAGTACCTTCCAGATAAAATTTTTACTGATTGGATTTCTTGATTTTTCAATTTTTTTAATTTTTCTATTTGTAATTTCACTTCTACACCTTCGGGCATAATTTACTATACAAAATTTTTTTAGATTTTTATATATCTACATATTAACATAATATGATATAGATCCAGATATATCTGTATTGGCACTTGTTGTTCCATAAAATGCACAGTAAAATGTATCATCAGGAGTCATAATTATATTTAAATTAACAATATTTTCTATTAAATTTTGGTTTTCGTTCAATGCATATTCGAGAATAATTGTTCCTCCAGTTAAGATCATACTATTTGTGTTAGTTACAACAATACCGTCACTTATATTAACCAAACTATCATTTGCCTTCCTATAATTTTGTACTCCAGAAGGATTAATTGTAACTGATGTAGGATTCTTAATTATCATGAAAATAATATTAGTTGTAGTATTTGCTGCTGCATTAATTGAGAAATTTAATGTTGAAAAATAAAGATTGATATTATTAACAACGTAATTGATAGTCCCATCGCTATTTGTAGAATCATAAATTGATATTCCTTTTAATCCAAATAGAACTGCAGGGTTTGATCGAGAAGTCGTTGCTAAACCACCAGTTGTATTTGCAGTTAAAACATAACCGTAAGATCTGAAAGTTGCAGTCGGGAAAAAATTTCCTTGTAAAAAAGAAGATACACTCGATGTTTCAACTTGAGGAGCTGATGCAGTTGCAGAGGTAACATTAATTCCAACACCAATTCTTAAATTTGGATCACGCATACTAGGATTCAAATTAGCGTTAGTATATAGGATTTTATGAACAGGAATAACTGACTCGGTTGTAGTTTGCTCAATAAAAAATGTGATTGCTCCAAAACCAAGATATTGAAATGCTATTTTAAATACATTACCTTTTGATGGATCTAATCGAAATCCACTGGGATTTCTAATATAATTAGCTTGAAGTGATCCCATATCCATACAAGTATCAATATTCCAATTATTTTGTGTAATTATTTCAACACTTGGAGATGCCCCTGCTCTTAAAAGTGAAACTGATATAGTACTTCCCGTTGTATTTGTTGTAACTGAAATTGTAACTGCAGTATTTGATGCTATATTATATGTAGTATTAACATAGTAAGTTGTTGATGCGGTTGTGTAATAATATCTTGAATTATACCCGTAATTATTGAGGGATGTAGATTGGATAGCATTCCATATTTTGAATGCAATAATTTGAGGAGTATCACCATTAGTAATTGAAACATTTACGGCAGTTCCACCAAAATTCAAAACAAGTGTAGTTGTTGATGTAGCATTTCCTGTAATTGTAAAAAGATTAATTTGTTGTGCTCCAAAATATTGTCTTCTAATAGCAAATGAAGAAGTGCCATCAAAATATCCAAATTCTAGTGAATCCTCTGGGGTAAATAATCCAGCGTATTGATCACAGTTGGCAATATATCCATTTGGAAATCTTGCGGTAAAACGGTTATCGCATCCTTGTCCTGGTTTATACTTTGTAAATTGATGACTTTTTATTTCTATTTTTGATAAGCTAGCACCAGTTGCATTAATTTGTGCCTTTGAATTAACAAAAAAGTAGGATGAAGTTGCTGGAAAATTTTGATAGATATCTATCAAATCAAGAGGTTTACCAGAGGAAAAATCAAATTGAACAAATGGAGTTAAAGGTGCATTTAATAATTCACCAAAGGCAGATACTGGTTCTCTTATTCTCACATTTAAGTTACCATTGCTTGATAATATGTTTTGATAATGACCTCCAGGTAATGTAGTTCCCTCTGTTTTTGCGTTAATAATCGATCTAGATGTATCAGCATCGGCATAATCTGTTAAAAATTGTGTTGCTCTACTAGTTAATGGTTTCGATGGATTTACATGATAGACAGTAGATAATCTCAAACTTGTCAAAGCAACTGTTCCGTTTGTATATTCTGCCTTGAAATATTTAGAAATAGTAATAAGTGTATGTGCAGGATTAAATGTCACAGATGTAGTTGATGTTGTTTCAAAAGCGGTTGCATCTTGGACTGGATATGAAACCGTACGGTCAATATTTACTCCGTTCGAAGAAAAATAGCAATTAATCGTACCTGGTGCTGGACTAGATGCTGCAGATGCATTAATGAGAACAGATATTGTCGCATAATTAAGTACTTCTTCCCAATCTCCAGATACTGTTGCACCAATAGCGACTGTTGATGTAGTAATAAATGAATTTAAATTTGATACAACATTATTAAGATTAGTAAAACTTCCTGTATTCAAAAATTTGGTTTGAATAGTATATCCAACTCCTCCTGCTGAACTATTGGAAACTAATTCAACTTTCAAGTATTGAGATTGAGGTGTAAAATTAATTGTTTCAGAACCAGTCTTTGATAATTTAAAAGATTCTATTGAATTTATTGTTCCCGATGAAGTATTGGAATAATATATATTTAATGTTGCATATCCATTTGTTGTAAGATTAATCAAAATTGTTCCAGTTGTATAATTTTGCGTATTTTCATACGAAAAATTTGTTGTGTTACCAGAAGCTGCTAATGTCCCTGTTCCAGAGTTTAATGTTGAGATAATTCCAAAATTTGATCCTGTAAAAGCGATGCTCATTTGTATATAATATATACAAATATTATAAATTTACGGTCTTGTAAAAAGAATATAAAAATTAGTTGAATTCGCGACCGAATAAATCCAGACGTTGGAATAATTTACATTCATAACTAGCTGTGAATTTCCTGAGATTGTTTGACCAACTTGTGGAACAATTGTTATGTTTGCAGTTGCTGCATATCCTTGTTCATCCGCAATTATGAAATTACTTACTGTTGATTGATTTGCACTTGGAAGAGTAAGAGTTGGACCAGTTGGACCTGTGTAACCA
>JACCED010253487.1_pt1 | contig 19978 bp, 24 predicted proteins | sample 7455021 | NCBI WGS metagenome assembly JACCED01 (sample SAMN15323456, study PRJNA562643) | freshwater metagenome | isolation source: river surface water | place: USA:Blue River Watershed | collected 2017-08-19
AAAAAAGTATTTATAACCTTCGGTTTTAAATTCATTTTAGATTTTAACTTAAAAATATAGAAATTTGGTCATAAAAATAATACAAAAAGTAAAACTATTCTAAATAGCTGAAAGTAAAACCAAAGGACGGGACCACCATGGAATATTCAGTAGAACATCTTTGGGTAAATTTTTTGCGTCGGCGGCAGTCGCCGCAAAAAATTAATAGCACATAAATTAAAACATTTGGATATAAAAAATTAAAAAAAATTAATTTAGATTGTAAAATTAATTCTAGAATAATATATATATGGGCTTAGGATATGATGCTAAAAGCAAAAGTTTATCTATCGCTATGATTGTATTAGGATTAGTATGTTTATTAATGTTGATTTTAACTGTACAATTAAAAAAGAAAATTATATTAATTCCATCTGCTATAATATTAATTGGTTATATTGTTACACTGGCATTATTAGTAACACATTATAACAAATTAATGAAAGAAGACCCTAATTGTGCTATGATAAATGGTCGTTTAATGTCATCTGATTGTAAAATAAATGGAACAAAAATATTTGTTTTAGCTGGGGGAATAATATCTACTCTCATTTTGGGAACTATGTTATTGGTTTTCTCTGGTGTAAATACGCTATAATTAAGAATTCAAAAGATACAACATATGGGTAATGTGCAATAAAATATCCGTAGGATTATTATAAGTGGGTAACTTGCAATTCAAATGTGTTACATTTGAATTGCAAACTAATCCGTAGGATATAAACTGTTATATTCGCTTCGCGAATTGAACATTCAAATTTGTTTATAACAAATTTGAATGGCACATAACACAAGTATTACCCATTTGTAAGTAGGCATAAAAATAAACCAAAGATTATAATAAACAAATGAAATTTGGTCCAAATTTGATTTGAAATAAAATGAACCAATCTAATAGCGTAATAATGGCATGTAATGTAATGTAAATAAAGTTAAAATTTAATCCAAACTTCAAAAAACGATCTATAACATGGTCCCCAGCCGCCATATTCAGAGTAATGTAAAAGAAAATTATATTTATTTAACATATCATTCACATATAATTTATGATTATAATCATTATAATCATTTTCCATAATAATTAAATTAATATTATTTAATAGTTCTGGCATATCATTTAATATATAATAAAAAGCACCTTCGCAATCTAATACTAGTGTATCAAATTCAATATTATATTTTTTTTTCAAATCTTCATATGTAATTGTATTAATCCATTTATAACCTGTTAATAAAATATCACTTGGCATTGTTTCCCAGCCTTTTTGAATTAAACTTCTTTTAGATAATGCAGAAGGTTCTATGTTAAATTTTAAATTATTAATATCTCTATTATATTCTAATGATTTTGCAATAGATGCATCGCATTCAAGTGTAACAAAATCATTATGCTTTAATAAAGATGCAATAATTAATGAATTCCTCCCAATATTACCTCCTAATTCTAAAACTTTTTCTGTTCCCGTTAAATATCTAACAACCATTTTTTGTTCTGGTAATTCATCATTAAAACTCCCAAAATTTAATTTTAAAGATTCTTGAATATTTTTAAGTTTAGTATCAATAGATTCTTTATTTATATTTTCAACTGTATTATTAATTATATCAATTTTAATAATGGATATTTCATCGTATTCTGTTAATTTATCATTAATTAAAACATATATTTTTTTTAATACACCTTTTATAGGGTCTGAAAAATAAGATGCTCTAGTGAAATCATTTGATGGGATAATAATAATATTATTTTTACATAATTTAGTAAAACATATATCTGTAATATCTATATTATTATTAAATAATCCATAATATATTTTCATTATAATATATTATAATTAGTTAAATTCTGGTCGCACAAATGGATAACTTTCAATTCAAATAAAAATAACGCTTTGCGTATAAGGTTTAATACATTTGAATCTCAAATAACACAAATAATAAATATTTAATGAAATCATATTTGAATCCATTAAATAATAATATTAAGAGTTTAATGTTTTGATAATTAATATAACAGCTACTATTAATATAAATTGTGTTATAGAAAAGGCAATATGTGTTTTTCTTTCAGTGCTTCCAGATTTAGCATCCCATGCACCTTTAATATGAAATAAAACAGATGTTACATTTAAACCAAGTGTTAATAAAATTGATATAGTTAAAGGTATTTTAATATATGGATATTCAACATAAACATATGAAATAATAGTAGTTATTAAAAATACAAATGAAAATGTAGTTACTATAAAATCTTTAGTATCCCAAGTCATATAATAATACTTATATATTAATTTTAAACTTTTTAAATAAATTGAAAATAATAATATTTAATAAATAATTATAATAATTAATGGAATTTGAAATAACTAATGTAAAAAATATATATGAAAATATATCAAATGAATTTTCTGAGAAGAGAATGACTAAATGGAATTGGATTGATAATTTTATATACTCATTTCCTAAATATTCAACTTTATTAGATTTAGGTTGTGGAAGCGGAAGAAATATGGAATACAATGATTATAATTTTTATGGAATCGATAATTGTATTAATTTTATAAATATAGCAAACAAAAAAAATTTAAATGTATTGTTATCTGATATGACAAAAATACCATTTAATAATAATACTTTTGATGGAATAATAATTATAGCTAGTTTTCATCACCTATCGACAATTGAACGACGTAAAAAATGCTTACAAGAATTAAATAGAACTCTAAATAAAACTGGTAAAATATTATTATCTATTTGGTCAATAAATCAATCACATAATAAAAAATTAAATAATAAATTTAATTATGGAGATAATATAGTTCCATTTAAAGATAATAAAGGAAATATCCTAGGAAATCGTTATTATTATATTTTTAAAATAGATGAAATAATAGAACTATTATCAAAGTATTTTACTATAATATCTCATGAATGGATACACGGAAATGAAGTATTTATTTTAAGCCATAATTGATTTAATATTAATGAATAATAATATACAAATAATTAATAATAATGATTTTTATAAAATTATATCAACCAATTTTATAGAAAAAAATACAATAATATTAATAGAAGAACCATATATATATTTAACAAACAATCCAAAAACAAATGAAGAAAGATTGTTAAGTATGCTTTATCTTATTCTTAAATACAAGGATACTCTATTCATTAAAAATCTATATCCAAGAGCAATAATTAAAAATCCCATTGGTAATATTAATAATCCTTATAATATAAATTTAATAAAACTAATTAAAAATAGTAGTAATAAAGCAATCAAAAATTATTTAATGTTCTTTGATAAAGATACTTTATATATGCATTATTATAAATATTTATTTAATGCATTTGATATGAATAATAATCCAGTAATCCTACCAATAGGTGCAATGATGAACCATTCAAATAACCCAAATATAATATTTTATCCAGAAAATAATAAAATGATATTCAAAACAATTAAAAATATAAAACCAAATGAAGAATTATGTTATTCTTATTTAAGAAATTATAAATATAAATCAAATGAAGAAATAAATGAATATTTATTTAATCACTATAATATTAGTTTGTAAATAATAATTATATGAATTAATTTATATTATGTTTATAAATAATTTATTAAAATATTTTAACCATGAGCTATCAGAAGAAGAAGCTATAACTCAATCAAATAATATTCTTAATCCTGATATGGTAACAAATATTTATGTTATTAAAAGAAAAATAAATAAATTTCATATAAAAACTACATTATTTTGTCACTCTGCTTTATTATTAAAAACACCGAATAAATATTTTATATTAGAATATGGAAGTGGTAGTAATATTTTGAAAAATAAAGTATTATTAAGAGAAATACTACCTATACAAGTAAAAAAATATTCTGTTCTAGAAGAGGATTATGTGTGGGATAAAAAACATGGTAGAGTATTAAAAAATCCAATTAATATTTCAAATATTTATAATATGATGGAACAAAATATGATAAATAAGAAGTATAATGTGTATTATTGGAATTGTCATATGGCACAAGAAAGAACCAGGAAACAATTAGGTTTAGATGTTCCAGTTAAATATGAATATTATTTTGTATTAATTATAATATATGTTTTATTATTTATATTTTTTAGTTCATTAAGAATATTTGATGGATACAATATAATGTAGGTAATATTATATGTCTCATAAATTATGTATTACACAAAAATCACCTATTGATGAAAGAGATTGGGTATTAGAATCAATTTTAAATTACAAAGGAGAGCTACCGTTAGTGTTAGATTTAAGACCTGATTTACAACCAGTTAGAAATCAAGGAATTTATGGAACTTGTGCAGCAATGACTGCAGCTTGTATAAAAGAATATCAAGAAAAAAAAGATATAAAATTATCTTGTTATTTTTCACCATCATTTATTTATCTAAATAGAGAAGATGTAAAAACTGAAGGAATGTATCCAAGAGATGTTATGCGAATATTAAGTAAATTAGGTTCTTGTGAAGAAAAATATTTACCATATAATAAATTTAATAATAAAACAACTAAGAGTGTGATAAATAAAACTTGTTTTACAAATGCATTAAAATATAAAATAAAAGGATACTCGATAATAACAACAATAGATGGTTTAAAAAAAGCATTATATTTATATGGACCTTGTTTAATATCAGTTCCAGTTTATAATTATAGTATGAAAATGTGGAAACAAAATGATAATGAAATATTATTAGGAGGACATGCAATGACAGTTGTCGGATATAATAAAACATCATTTATTATAAGAAATTCGTGGGGAACATCTTGGGGTGATAAGGGATATACATATTATAATTTCAATGAATTTGGAGCTCATTGGGAATTATGGACCTTAGTTGATGATATAACTAAAGCAAATAAAAATAATAGAAAACCAATAAAAAGTAAAATAGAATTAATTAATAAAAACAATTTAATTAAAAGACAAATAGCACGAAATCTAATTAAATTAAGAAATAAACAAAAACAAGTTAAATTAAAAGCAAAAATTATAAAGAAATAATACACTCATTCATATTAATATTAGACCTGCAAAGAGGACACGATGGTTTAATATTGAAAGCTGTTTCAAAACATTCAGAACATACAATATGAGAAGTATGACAGCTTAATTTAATCATTCCATGTTTATTTTCTAAACATACACAACATTCTGAATCATCTCTTTGTTGTGTAATTTTAAATTTCTTATCCATATAAAATGGAGAAACAATTGGTTTAATAGAACCAGACTCAATAATACTAGGCTGGTTTTGATTATTTATGTAACGCGATGGTAAGAAAATAGTAAACCATTTAATTGCCGATAATATATTATATTTACATGATTTAATAAAAATTTCATCCAGTTTCTCAACAGTTAATTCTGTTTTTAAATATGCCAATCCAATAAGGCTTGTTTTCAAATCACTTTTTGGATTAGAAAAAAGACAAGCATATTCAAAATAATTAAAATCTTTAATTTTTGAAAAAAATTTAATAGACATATAACAAAATAAAAGTTCATTTTCATTATATATAATTTTTTTGAATATTCTAAATATATCTTGATTTGTAATCTTCATTAGATAGAATATATAATCAATGATAATATATGAATTATTATTCTCTGAAAAAATTTTAATATTGTTAATAATATGCACTAAATTATTATTCACATAATCTTTATGATTATCAACAATCCATTTTAAAATATTAAAATTTATATTCTCATTTTTATTTAAAATATCTATAATAAAATTAATAATAGTATTTTCTGTATAATTATAACCTAAACTATTAATAAAATTAATTAAATCCATGTTTCCATAAATTGTTAAAGCTTTAATATTATCGTTCATATCAACAATAATAGACAGTTTTTTAAACTGTTCAAGAGTGATATTTTTAATAATATTTTTAATAGTATTTTTTATAATATTGTCATTACATTTATTAATAACATCTTTACATATTTTAATTTCATCTTCTTTTGTTTCATTAGAATTTAAAAACGATTTAATTATTTTATCCAAATACATATTTAAAAATATTATCTTAGATTCAATATTATATAAACTATTAACAATCCTCATGGATAATTTATGGTTATTCAAATTCAAAACATAATTAAATAGATTATTCAAATCTATATTATTCATGTGTCTTATATGATTGTGAAGACCATCATAAAAACCATTTTGAATACATGCTTTAACTATATTAAACGCTTCTTGGCTATTAGAATGCTTATAAGGAATGTAAGCAGACATCACAATATATTTATATGTTACTAGTATCAATTTATTTCAATTTTTATAGGATTAAGAATTCATTTTATGAATTCTTAATATCTTATAAATTGTGATTACGTAGTGGTTTCAATTTTTATAGGATTAAGAATTCATTTTATGAATTCTTAATATCTTATAAATTGTGATTACGTAGTGGTTTCAATTTTTATAAACTTAGAAAGCCTTAGCTTTCTAAGTTTATAACTGTTAATCCGCTCTATATAAAAAAAATTTATTTTTTTTATATATGCGAATCAATTTTTCTGATTAAAACTATAGTGATTACGTAGTGGTTTCAATTATAACTGTTAATTCGCTCTATATAAAAAAATAAAATTTTTTTAATATATGTGAATCAATTTTTCTGATTAATTAACTAACACAATTAAAAAGGCCTGCTAATATACATTATTATCCAATATTTAAAGCATCTTTATAAATATCATATAAATTATCATATAAACTATTAATATTTACATTAATAATTTGATTATTACAAATATATTTAACACATGCTCCTTTAGTGTTAGTTTTAGTATTGATATAATATTTAATATAATCTACAACTGAATTATTAATATAATAATACATACAAATTAAACTAGTAATTAAAATAGTATATGAAATAATCAACATATAATATAAAGAAGCAATAAATATATTACAAAATTGATTATTAATATAATAAATAAAAATAAATCCAATATCATAATATATCATATTTTTATAATTATAATTCATAAAAAGTAAATTATGGCTATATAATAATGAATATATACTAATAATAAAATTATCAGACCCGAACATAAAAGGATATATTAAAACATAAATTAATGAAATATAATAACTAAAATCAAAATGTAAAAAATATACTATATTTAATAAAAAATTAAAATTTTCGACTTTATCAATATATTTGTAATCAATATAACTATCCATTAATTTTATAAAATAATATTTTTTTATACATTAACCATTAATGTCTTTTCAAATATACAACACCATTCATTTAATATCTTGAAACATTCTGTATTATTAGTATTAAAATGTTTAATAAAGTAATCATTAAATTTCTTCACATGGTTATAATTAACAAGAATATTATATTTTAGAGAAGTATAAGCATATACAACAAATTGTTCATAAAAAAAATATAATGATTCTATTAAATTAATATTTTTAATTAATAAATAATAAAAACTAATTAAAAATACAGTTTTATTATCTGTTCTATTATTACATTTAATAATATAATCTAATAGTTTTTTAAAATCATTTGTATCTATCATTTGAATATTACATTTAGAGTCTAATTTATGATTATTAGATATTAATAAAGGTAAATTATCAGTAATAATTTGTTTGTTTTTACAATTGTCTAAATCTATACAATTGTAATTCTCATCATCACAATAACAAATAGAACTAGAATAAGTATTATTAATATAGTCTATTAATAAATCCATATAATTAATATAATTAATATTATTATTTATTATAATCGAATTAAAACAATAATAATTATCATATATTAATGAGTATGACACAATTATCTCTTCCTGATGGTTATACATGGAGAACTTTTGATGCAACTAATTTAGAGGAATGTAAAGAAATTGCAGAATTTTTAAAATATAATTATGTAGAAGATAGTAAAAATCAATATAGATTTAATTATACATCTGATTTTATATTTTGGTATTTAAATTGTTTAAAAAGCAAAGCAATCGGTATTATACATAATGATATTTTAGTTGGTTTTATATCATCCAGATATATATCTGTATCATTAAATAAAAATGTAGAGAAATTAGTTGAGATAAATTTTTTATGTATTAGAAAGAACACACGTAATAATAAATTATGCCCAACTTTAATTCAAGAAATAACTAGATTATCTAATCTAGACGGAGTATTTGAAGCAATTTTTACAAGCGAAAATAAATATTATAATTTACTATCAAGTGTAAAATATTACAGTAGAATGATAAATATAAAACATTTATATGATATTAAATATATAAAAAGTAATAATACACTAAATGAATTAGAGAATTATTACTCATTACCAAAAATAAAAGGTTCAGGTCAAAAACTATTAAAAAAATTAACTGATAATAAAACAGGAGATTATGATAAATGTTATGAATTATATAATAAATATGTATCAAAATTTACAGTGCATGAAATATTTACAAAGGAAGAATTTATAAAATCATTTAATAATGAACATGTTATAACATTTGTTTTAACAGAAAACAATAATATAATAGACTTTATAAGTTATTATTATATAAATATATCATTAATTGAAAATCCAGATGAATATATGAAAGATGGTTATTTATATTATTATTCAAATACATCAAACAATTTACATAAAATGTTTCAATTATTATTACATAAATTAAAAGAGGATAATATAGATTCATTTTTAGTATTAAATATAATGGATACAGATAATAGTATATTAGAAGATATGAAATTTAGAAAAGATTTATCTGAATTTAATTATTTCTTATTTAAAAATCCAGATTTAAATATCCAACCATATAAACTGGCTAAAATATTATTCTAATAATATATTATGCAGGTGTTTCATTTATATTTATAATAGTGTGATCTTCATTATCATCATCATGATATAAACTACCTAATGATGCTTTAATTTCTTCTTCTGTAGGATATCTAAGATGAATTTTAAAGAAAGATTGATTAAATTTTTCAATTAAAGGATTTACTTTTATTTCTTCATCTTTCTTAACCAATTCTTCAGTTTTATCTTCAATAATTGGTTGAGGATTAAATCTATTTATCATAGACTCTCTTTTTTCTTTTGTCATATGATAAACAGTAGTAGGTGTAATAATATCACATATTTCTGGTTTAGATATTTCATCATTTTCTAAGAATGTCATATTAAATTGACTAATAATTTTTTTAGGTATCATAGGTGATAATTCTAATAATCTATCATATTCTTCTTTTGCCATTGAAATTAAGTCTTTTGGATTAATTCTATCTAATGGATGTTTGGCTAATTCTGTTTTCAAATTTCTATAATATTTACCCCAAGAATACGAAGCAACTCTATGTCCTTCATTCATTTCTGATATTTTTAAGAATTGACTAATTGTAGAAACAATTGCAGCACAAATATTTAAACCACCTGTAACCATAACAAATATATTTTTATCAGTTGGGTCACTGATTTTATCTTGCGCAAAGTTAGCAGTTCCAGTTAATGTAGAAATAATAATAACAGGTATAACAAAATAAGCATGTCTTTGTTTATAAACACCATGACTTTTGGAGTGTAATAATTCATAACACTGCGCTTTATCCGCCCAATCTTTTAATAATAATTCTTCTTCTTCTTTCCAATAGTTGCGCTTTTCTTCCATATATAATATATTAATATATATTATATAATTTATAAATTAAAGATATTTAATATTACCATCTTTATCATAATACTTAACATGTCTCTTAATATGTGTATTAAGATTAAATTTAAACGTAAATTTTTTATTGCAGATATGGCATTCATGACTATTAGGGTTTTCATGTGTAATCATATGTTGATTTAAATGATGATGATGAGTAAATTTTTGTTTGCATATATTACATTCAAATTTACTCATATGTGACATAACATGTTGTTTATAATATGATTTCTTTACAAATCTTTTATCACAAATATGACATAAATAGTGTTTATTTTCAAGTTGATATTCAGGGATTGATTTTAAATCAGGAAAAGGGACAGAAATTAATGTTCCTTCTGGTGTTAATTGAAAATATGCTCCTTCACATTTCAATTTAACTATTTTATTATCCATTATTTATAATTATATTTAATTTTAAATCTTTATTTAATATATTAATCAATTTTTATTAGTAATATAGAATTTACAAAGTAAATTCTATATAAATCTAATAACCTTTGATTTGCGTTGACGTCTATCTAAACTAATATTTTATGACCTTCGGTCTAAAATATTAGTTTAGGACGTCCAACGTTAATCAATTTTTATTAGTAATCTAATAACAAAACCGAAGGTTATGATTTGCGTCAGTATTTTTCTAAATATTAGTATATGTCTAGTAATCCTTCAATATTAATATATAAAAGACTAGTTACTAAATCAGCTGATGTTTATACATATTCTGGTCCTATTTATGTTGAATCTATTAATGTAATAAAAGAAAATGTAATATCTAAAAAATATGAAAAAATCACAGAAAAAGGTTCAAAGAGTCTAATTGGATTAATAATGTTTATAATTTGTAGTATATTTAGTATATTATTTTTTATTTTTGCAATTAAATCCAAAACGTGTGAATATAATATTATAATACCAATATTAATTATATTAATATCTATTGTATCAATAATTTTAAATTCTCTAACATTAAAACCTAAAAGAAAAGTAAAGGCTTATTATTTAGAAAATGAATTTGTTTCAACAACAGATAAAGTAGTTCCAGTGATTGCAAATATGGAAGAGCGTTATGGAAGTAGAATAAATATTATATTTATAATATTAAGCATTATTTATGTTGTAGTAACAATATTATTATTCCGTTTTATAAATAAATGTGTTATATAAAGTTAAATTATATTCTTATTATAATATTAAACCAATGACTAATATAATAAGAATAAGATGTTCTTTTATTGATTTATTAGATAAATTAGAAAAAATAAGTGTAGATTTTATAGATTTATCTTGTTTTAATGATTATATTTATATGGATCCCAGAAATGAATTTAATTATAAAATATCATCAACCAAAAATGAAAATGAAATCTATTCATTTTATTATTTAAAATCATCTAATGAATTTGAAATAATTCCACATGCAATATTTACTCCCGAACTTTATTATGATTTTGAAGTAGATATAAAAGAAAAAAAATTTAAAAAATTTGATGAATATAAACCTATACCATTAAATGAAATAAAACATACAATAATTAATATGCAAATAGAAGAAGAACGGCGAAACAAAGAAAAATCTTTATTTAGAAAAATATTAGGTTGTTAATAATAATATGCACTTTGAAATTCTAGACCCAAATGTATCAAAAACAATGAATGCTTTTATAATTATTGGCAATATAATAACTCTATGTCAAAATATACCTCAAGTAATAAAAACTTATAAAGTTAAATCAACCAAAGATTTCAGTAGTATATTTCTACTAATGCGTGTATCAGCTTGTATAATCTGGGGTGCATATTCAATTGAGATTGAAAGTTTAATGATGTTAATTAATAATTTAATAACATTATCTGCAACTGGTTTTATTAGTTATTATAAAATTAAAGAACTAATTATTGATTATAAAAAACAACAAATAAATAATTATATTCATATACAAGAAAATAAAAATGATTTATTTAATGACGATGAACAATTGGATATAAAAGTAGAATTATAATCATAGATTATAATCTTAGATTAAATCTATGATTAAATCTATGATTTAATAGTTACACAATCACTGTTATTATAAACAAGTAGTTTCACTTTATCTTTTGTTTCTTTATTTTCCCCACGTTTATCAAAGACATCATCTAATATTTTACGTGTTTTATCATCTAGTTTTTCTTCTAATTCTCCATAAAAATCTTCCAAATCACATATACGATATTCTATTAAATTAGCAGTTTGTTCATCTTTATCTAATATTTTAAAGGTATTTGTTGTTGGGTCAAATACATGCATTTCATTAGTTCTATTATTTGTAATAGCCACATTTTTAAATTGAGGAAATCTATCATTAAAATGGACAGTTTTTATAAAATGAACTAATGCTTGATATTTTTGATTTAATATATGTAGTTTTTCTTGCTGTGTTAATAATTCGCCTATATTTTCATTACCTAATGCAATTATATTAATATTATAATTATTTACATTTCCATTATGAATACTACCACTATTATTATTTTGGTTATATTCAATTAATTTATTTTTCATTCTATCTAATGTTTTTTGTTGAACTTTACCTTTATTTCTAATTATCTGCGATAACATCATTTTTAACTCTTTATTTTGTTTCTCTAATTCGTTTAATTTATTAGTTGTTATATTTTTACATTTTTTTTGATGTCTGTATTTATTTTGAGAATGTTTATATTCTTTTTTACAATATTTGCAATAATAAATTTTTTCTTCATTGTCATTTATAATATCATCAGCATTATTATCCTCACTTTCAGGTGATGGTTTTTGGATACTAGTTTCTAGTCCTTCAGAGGGTAAAAGGGTGGTTTTATGGATACCGATTGGTGGTTTTTGGATACTAGACTTTTGGTGAAATTGTTTATTATGTTTCCACAAAGTTTGGTATGTCTTATAATATTTTTTACATATATCACATTTATAAGAATTTTCCATAAAATATTATTATATATATAGACTTAGATTCTAGGCTTTAAGAGGATAAATATAGACAAAAGTATATAGACAAAAGACTATATATGCATCGGGGGGAGTAAGTTGCCAAGAAAGTCCTATGGAATAGTATTCTAGATATAAGACTTTTTAGGGGGTAAAAAACCTCATTTTTTATGTGTAAAAAAAAACTATATATTTTATCTAAATATAAGTTTAAAAAATAATTAATATATTAATTATATTAATGGATATGTTTATAGAAAAAAATATATTATTAGATGAAATAGTTAAATTAAATGAATTTATTTTAACTTATCAATCAACAAGAGATGTAAATAGTTTTATTGAAATAATAGACTATTTAAGAAATAATACAAATCAAAATCAAGACATAGAGTTATTAAAAAATTTATTATCATTAATTAATATCATTTATACAGATGCGGAAGCATCTCAATCAATGATTTATGATAAACGTGATATTAATATTGTAAATGAAATTCTTTATGGATTGTATAATAGTAAAATAAAAATACAAAGTTTTTTAAATAAATTAGGAGATGTAGATAGTTTAGTAGGAATTATAAATGAAATGAATCTCTAATAATAATTAATAGTATTTATATTTGTAATCACCATAATAATTATAATAATTATATTGAGACTTTCTATATTTATAATAAATAAATGATAAACACATAATTGGAATAATAATCCAAAATAAACTAATAGAATATTTGTTAGAATTTAGATTTATAGAATATGAATATATAATATGATGTTGATGATATGGAAAATGAATTAGTAATTTATTAGAACCTTTAACTTTATTAATAAATACATTTTCTCTATAAGAATCAGTATTACATGTTTTAGGAAAATTAATAATATAATTTCCAGAAATATATTGATAATCATTAAGTGATTTAAGCTCATTATCAAAATTTAAATCTAATATTAAATCATTATTTTTGCTTCTATTCTTCCAAGTATTTATATTTATTGTAATATATAATTTATCATTTGTAAATTTAATAATTTTATCGTAATCATTTTTTTCATAAGTAATATTAGAAAACATTTTATTTATAACATTAATATCTACTAAATTAGAAGAATAAGATGTTTTAATATAATTTATAGAATATTCACTATCTTGATAAATATTATTAAAATCAATTTGCGATTCTTTATTAGTGTTATCTTCTACTAAATATCCATAGGATATTTTTAATTTATTAGTATTATCAGTTAATATTATTTTATTACTATTAAATTTTGCTGAAAATAATTCATTATTAATAATATTGGCATTTGCTCCAATAATAAGAAAGATTAAATATATAATCATTATATATTTAATCTTTACTAATTTTTAAATAGTTAATTTAAGAAACAAACTTCAATAATATCATATTTTGATTTTGTTCTAATATTTTATTAGTATATATTATAAAATAATCTAATAGTTTCTCAACATCATTTTTATGTTTATTATATTCTAATTCAATATGCCCACATACAAATTCTAAATTTTCATTTAATGTATTACAATGTAAATTACTATTTTTAATTGTTTCTGTTAATTCTTTATTATATTCTCTAATATGAATAATTAAATTATTAATTAAATTTAAATTATGAATAATATCATTCACAATTTTTTCAATTTCATCTTTTTTGCTTGAACTTTTAATAAGATTATTTTCAGTATTTAATATATCTTTATTCATTGTTATAACAGATAATGCCATTAATGTAATATTTTCAGATGATGTTATTAACATTGATGTTAAACTAGAATTAATTATTGTTCTGTGATTATTAAGATAAACTAATTCATTGTGAATTATTTTATTTTGAAATGCTAATAACTGGGTTGAATCATCTAATTTTAAGTTTTTTTTCTTATTTAACATTTCAATCTTAGCAGTTATCTCGTTTGATTTTTTGGAAATATTATCATGTATGTCATTTATTTTTTTAATATTATTTTCTATTTCTTGTATTTTATTGGTAAATTCCATATATAATAATATATAATATAAAATAACTTAAAAGAAATAAATAAGCCTATCAATTAATTCATCAGGTAAGAAATATTCATTATTTTCATGTATAGCAGTTTTAAAATGTTCAATAGTTTTAAATGGAGTATATGTTGAATAAATATTATGATTATACATAGAATATTGTGTATAAATAATACAATCATCGTCTAAAAAATAATATTTTTTATTTGTATTAATATCAAAATAACATATAAATTCAGTAGCATTATTATTTAATACTAATATTCTCATATTTTGACCATATAATAGTCCAACCATGAAACATTTATATTTGGGAACATAAATAACATTAAATATACAATGTCGCATAGTTAATCTGAAATTTATATTAATTTGTGTTTTTGTTATTTTATCTAATCTTATAACAGTTGAATATAGTTTAATATCATGCTTCTCTGGAATTATTGAAAAATATATAATATCTTGTCCAAAATAATATAGTGAAGATTTATTTAATTCTGGATAATCCAGTTTTTTTAATTCCAAATGCGGAGTTAATATATAATTTTCTTTATTATTTGTGGTACAATGAATAGTATCAATAGTTCCACTAATAATATATAATTTACTACATTTGATACGAAAATCATTTGCAACTAATTCACCTGTAATAATGTTATACACTTCCATGCCAGTATCAAGTAATTCAGGTCCATACTCATCTCTTAGATATGGGTATCTTAAATAATTAACATTACAAATCAAATATTCATTATAGACAACAAAAAAATCAATTTCTTTTAATTCTATTTCATGATCGCTATCATTAAAACCAGAATAATTAATATTCGTAGATAGGTGAAAAGAATTTATTTCTTTTAATGTTTTAGAATCAAAAACACATATTTGATTAGGACAGTCTGTTTTAATTATAACAAAATAGTTTCCATTTGATGAAAATTCAATAGGTTCCATATCGTAAGATATATCGAAAGGCACTTTCTTTATGGATTTATTCAAAAGATTAATAACATAGAATCCAGTCTTTTTTAAAACTAAAAATAGTTCTTTATAAACTGGATTTTGAGTTATTATCCTACATTTTCCAAATATCTTAGTGGATAGCATCAATTGCTTCTCCATACTCATAAATTAATTAATAGATATTAATTATAAAATATTCAATTTTTATTATAATTGAATTCAATTTTTCTAATAATTAGATGAATACGCGAAGCATTAATAAAAATGATTAAATCAAATCTTGTAAGTTAATTATCCTCATATGTTTATCTCTGTCCGATGTAACTATTTGTGTGTTACATGGCGTTAATGTTGAAAAAACATTCATAAAACTATCCAGTTTTTTAATAATTTGTCCAGTTTTAATGTCAAACAAAAATGTAACTCCATATGCACAGCCGCAAATAGCTTTTGTTAAACAAGGAAGTATATGCATTTTTTTAATTTCTATCCTATCCATGATACTTCTTGACGCAGATTTTGGTTTTTGTAAAACCACTGTTGAATTTGTTTTTAAATTATACACAACTGTTTTCGGTCCTTTAATAATGCCAATAAAATGGCTATTAAAGTCAATGAAAAACCAAAGGTCCATAATATTAGGTGAATTCCTTTGTCGAATATCTATTACATGGTCTATGTTTTTTGTAATAGAGTTAAAAATATAAATACGTTCTTCTAGATTTACACATGCAAATGTATGGTCTTTAGTGTTGGATTGGATGCAGAAAATATTAGATGAACTATCCATGATTTCGTATCTATAATTCAAAATCCAATGAAGTTTATCTGATAATTGAAACGAATATACATAATTTTTGTATGTAACCAACAATTCGTTGTTTAACGAAAATGTATGATATGGAATATTATCTGAAGAAAAAGGAAAATCTTCAATTGTTTCTCTTAATCCAGTATTAATATTCCATACATGCACGGGATAGTGTTCATTTGATGCTACAGCATAATTACCACACCTAGACACAGACAGTCTAAAGTAGTACATATATTTAATATTTCTAATGAGTCTACGTGTTTTGTAATCAAGAATGAGAATACCATTATCTGTTAATGTTACAATCTTTGAACACAAGTCTGCTTTATCAAGAACTATATCAGCTAGTTCTCTGGGTAATATGCTATTTTCTGGTATATTAATATGTTGTCTAATAATAGACACCATCTAATCTCATTAAATAATAAGATAGGTATTATAAATAAATAATTCAATTTTTATAACTGTTAATTGTGAGAATTGAAAAATCTTAGATTTTTCAATCCCCCAATCAATTTTTCACATAAATTAGATGAAAATGCGTAAGCATTTTTATACTAATATGTTCAGATTATATTTAGATATATCTTCTTGAAGAAATGTAATAAGGGAATATTTGCTGAATACAGCTTCTTGCTGATCCATATAAATATCTAATGTTTTAATAATTTCACCAGTAATTGCATCCCACAAATATACACTATTTGCAAACAAACTATATCCAATAAATTTTGTAACACATGGTGTTAGTAAAAAATTTGTAATATGAGCTCTTTTGAATGTAGGAACTTGAACAACAGTGGTAGTATTAGTATCTAAATTTAATATCAGATTATTACCACTTGCAGTTGATGTTACTAGAATATTATTATTAAATGTCAATGATAAAATTTCTGGATAACAATCTGCTCTTAATAGACCAAATCTAGTAGTAAAATCACGAATCAAATTATGTGAATTAGCATTAAATACATATACATCCCCATATAATGTTCCACATGCAAACATATTTAATGAAAGATTCGCAGTAATTTTAACAATAATCTGACTATCTGGAAGTGTATAATGATGAATTTCATTCCACCTATTATCATTATAAGAATAACTCCTAATAGAATTACTACATGCAATTAATAGCTGATTATTAATAGTAAATGTATGAACAGGTTCGCCATTTCTTTCACTACGAACATAACAATATTCTTCTTGTTCTTCATCATGAATTGGAATAAACTCAACAGGTATTTCTTGAATAACTGAAAAATCATCAAAATTTAATATTCTAACAGTATTAGTATCTGAGCAAACTATAAATTTTCCGCATTTACTAACACTCATATGATATGTATAGGGAACAGTAACTTCTCTAATTATATCAATAGTGTTAAAATCATACACCCTAATAATTTGTTTATTTTCATCTAATTTTACAATATAGGATTGTAAATCAGCATTCACAAAAATGGGTTTAACCAATTCTAAAGGTAAATCTGTTTTAATTTTAGAAGGGTCCATAGGTATAATGGAAACCATTTTCAAAATTTAAATTTGATAGTATAATAAAATAATTTTTCAATATTTATACCCAAATGTTCTACAGCTACCATACAACTACATGGGACGGCGGTTCTGGTTCTTCATCATAACTAAATACGTGATAGAACGGTAATTTATATGGACGCTGATCTTTATATTCTGGCATTTTTGTTTCTTGAACACGTTGTTCCAAACTATCAATAGTAACACCCATATATAAAGCATAATCAATGCATCTAATTGATTCCATTGAATGCTTATACATTAATTTTGGATGTCTGGTAATTAACTGTAGTAGCATGAGAAATCCCATTGGTATTCTTGTTAAATAATGTAATCTATCTACCCAAGAGTTAAATCTACTATCCCAAGGTATAATAATGTTTATGAAAATATCAAACAAAATTTCCCAGAATCTATCGTAGCTTTGCGTATTAGTTAGATAAATATCTTTATGATTTGGATTATTATGCATCATAAAACTTTTGAAGACTTTTACATAAAATGCGTCTCCTAATATTGATATAGCTTTGATAGAATTCATTGTATTTTCTAATTGTAGTGCAAAACGATTTTTATCTTGATATGGCTGCTTTTCAGGTATCTCTTTATATAACATTTCAACCATATGTTTGAGAACGTATTTCTTACAAAAAATAGGATTATGAATGTAACTCAAGTAATGACTTGATGTCAATGCAAGTCCTTTAATTTCATCATAAGAAAGTTCCAGTAGCATTTTATCCAAAACACAAGTAGGAAGACTATCAAAAACAGTATGAAGATTAGTATAAGATGGTTCATAAGAAGCCATGAAATAAACAAAAATTTATAGTAATATTATATAAAAAAATTTTCAATTTTTTATTATTATTTCTTATTCTTAATATATTTAGCATGATTATCCATAATTTCTTTAATCTTAGTAGCTGTTATTTTCTTAACGTCTACTGATTTTGGTATATTAATAAATGTAGGCTTTCGCGCACCAGTATTCCCATGTGGAATCATAAGGTATGGACCGAATTCACCTTCTTTAACAAATACTTTCGTTTTGCCAATTAAAAATGTATTTGATTCAGACATTTTCGCTTTTGTTTCATCATTCAATTCACGCGCCAATTCTAATAATTCATCATTCGTTTTATTAGTAGGGTCGTATTCTTTATCTTTAATACCTGCTAATTTTGCACCAATCTTAAAATAGAATCCAAATTGTCCTTTACAAAGAATAATATTAGAAGTTCCAATTTTACCAATATTTTTAGGATACTGCAGGAAACTAATAGCATGTTCTAACGTCACGTCTTCTGGTTTCATATCACCAATTGAACCGTATTTCCATTCTTCATTTTCTTGAACTTTGACACACCAACCATATTTGGATTTAGTTAAATATATCATATTTCCATTATGAGTGCCAAGATTTTTATCATTAGCAGAATATGCTTCAGTTAGTGATTTTTTTGGTGCAGCTAATAGTAATTTTTCACATATCGGATTAAAAATATCATAATATTCACGTAATACATTAAACCATTTGACTTTACCTTTTTCAATTAAATCTAATTTATCTTCCATATTAGCAGTAAATTTAACATCCATGATTGGTTTAAAATGTTCAATTAAAAATGAATTAACTTTAATACCCAATTCAGTTGGAACAAATTTTTGTTTTTCAGACCCAACTTTAATTTGTTTAGTTTTTTCTTTAATTGTCCCATATTTTTTAGCAGAGACTGTCATATATAAAACATCTTTAGGAATTCCTTCAATATTTTTAATTTCTACATATTGACGTTCAATAATTTTACTAATAATACTACTATAAGTAGCAGGACGAGCAATGTTTTCTTTTTTAAACA
>JACCED010854461.1_pt1 | contig 19975 bp, 37 predicted proteins | sample 7455021 | NCBI WGS metagenome assembly JACCED01 (sample SAMN15323456, study PRJNA562643) | freshwater metagenome | isolation source: river surface water | place: USA:Blue River Watershed | collected 2017-08-19
CGGATATCGTGGCGGTCATCTTCTGCAAACGCTTCTGCACGAACCGACTCGTCTTGCTTGCCCCACCATTCTAGTGTTGCATCATCAATGACATGATCTAGTCCTTCGAAGCTTTCAAAGCTGACACGACGGTAAAACGTATCCATTGACTCCATTGGATTGTTTGTATCATCAGAAAAAGGATTAAAACGAATTGCGCCAATAGTAAGCATTAAACTGTTGGGCTTGGTGCCAAGTGTTTCCAAGTCAACCATAATGTGATTGCCAGGTGCTCGAATGTTCATTTCATTTGCCATCGGTAACTTCTACTTTCTTTAATGACCAAGTGCCATCATTGTTGTCAATCCATTCTAGAGTGTCGCCTTCTTTCCAACCAGCGCCATCTAGTAGGTCCTGTGGTAGTGGCATAACTAAATCACCACTACCATCATCTGCTTCTTCAAGCGTGATAGTCCAGTGTGTCATTTAATTTCTTTGCCGTTAAAATCTTTAGTTGATAGCATATCTGGTGACCTGCGAGCGAGTTGTTCCAACTCGTAAGCACTAGGATGATGCCGCATTACCCAACGAGCACGTTCGCGGATAGCGGTTGGCACTCTAGGTGTCACTTGAGGAATAACCAGATCCTCGATTAGTTTTAAACACTCTACCATAGCACGGTAGCGTTCGTCGGGCATTGTCATAGTTTTTCCTTTAAGTCCAAAGACTGTCTCTAATCTTAATAAGACGGATCATCATTTGTTCATCTTCTTGCTCGTATTGCTTTTCAATCTTTTGCAGTAGCTTGTGTGCCTTGTCACTGGCCTTGCGGTCAGCTGGGTCTTTGCTGTTCAGACTGCTAAACATTTTACCCGGATACTTGATACGCATAGCATCGCAATGAGCACTCCAACCGCTTGCTTCATAAGGATCGGGGCGATTGCGATAAGTTTGTGTCCACCAAATGTAAAGATCTTTAATCTCTTTAGCACGAACTGCTTGTAACGTAGGCTTGCCGTAGTTAGGATCATCCTTGTCGCACCAGTCAGTATTGGTTAGAGTCATTGCCCAATCAAGATGGTCGAGCCCAGCGGCCGGACAGCGCCAGGTTCTCCAACGGAACCAACCGCTTGCCCAGAAGGGTGGGTCGTACTTTGCACGGTCTTCTGCAGATCCCCAAGCGACATGGGACCAAGCGGTTTCAATCTCAACGAAATCAACAAGCTCATTGAAGAGGCAAGGTAAAAAACGGTTACCAACGTCACACCAGTCTCCAGGCTTAATGTCTTTGGGGCTAGCAGTAAGACTATGGGTACGAGTAACATAGCGATTATTAATATAGTACTTAAGATCATATATCTTTCTAACGGGCCAGGTAACAAAGTCTTGCAAATGGCCTAGACCTTCTTCGGCTAACCAATAACGAAAACTGTGTTTCATTTGAGCCGCAGTAGTCCAATCATCCCACTCTTCGGATGTGCCTGCACTAAGTTTTGCAGTGCCGCGAAGCCAGTCTGCAAATTTACTGCAACTCCAGTAATGTGTGTGATGTGCCATTTTATGTTCCGTGTTTTAATTTGTAAATAATTTTTGCTTCTTTGATAAGATCGCTTGTAGCAGGATCTTGTTCCAACTGTTCAAATTCATCTGTTACAGTAACCAAATCAAAAAAGCTCTCTAGTGGTAATTCTAACGTAGCAACTACTGCATCGTTACTTGCATATTGATATGCCCTGCCGCTCATGGTTTCTACTGTTATCGGTTCCGGCATAGTCCTTTGAAAACTAATAATGCCAAACTTGCGATGAAACTCTGTTAAACTATTGCGGCTTGCCATATTACTCTTTGCGATCGCCAAACAGTTGCAACAAGTTCAAGAACAAGTTAATAAAGTTCAAGTACAATGTTAACGCACCTAGCACTTCTTCGCGACCTGTTTCGTGATCGACTGTTACCATTTCTCGGATTTGCTGTGTGTCGTAAGCAGTAAGGCCCAAGAAGATGATGATAGCCAATGCAGAGATTACCATTTGCATTACTGTGCTACCAATAAAGATATTGATAACGCTGGCAATAACAATTGCAATCAATCCTACAAACATCATTTGGCCCATTGAGCTTAGATCCTTCTTGGTAAAGTATCCATACGCACTCATAGTACCAAACAACACTGCCGCACCCATAAAGGCTGTAAAGATACTGCCCATTGTGAATACTGCAAAGATTGTAGCAAAGCTAAGTCCCATTAAGGCCGCAAACACATGCAAGAACGCTTGCAATCCTGTTTTGTTAAGGCTTTCAGATGCAAAGGTCATGCATAGAATAGCCACCAATGGTGCAAAGATTACGATCCATTTCATAATGCCCGTAAAGAAAAACTGTAGTAGTTCAGGTGTAGTTCCTACAAAGTAACTAACCAACATACTGGTTACAACAGCAATACTCATATGACCATACACACGGCCCATTGCTTGGTTGATGCCTTCTGCGGAACGATAAGTTGAGATATTCATTTTAATTTCCTTGATCAAATTTGTTAACAATAACACCAGCTTGTTTTAAAAAGTCGATGCCATCGCTAGTACGATAGTTATCGCGATAAAACACTTGCTTGATACCACTTTGGTATATCAGCTTGGCACACTCGATGCATGGTGAGTGTGTTACGAACAATACTGAACCTTCTGCGCTTTCGGAACTGCGAGCAACTTTGGCAATTGCATTTGCTTCTGCGTGAAGAACTTCTGGTTTAGTCTTTAGTCCGTATCGTACATTGCGTTGAGCACCCTCATGCCATTCTTCAAAGGGATACTTGGCCGCAAATTCATCCGGGTCCAGCCAACCGCCTGCACCTGGATCATACGCCTTATCTTCGCACATGTTATCCCAGCCAGATGGCATACCATTGTATCCAATGGAAATGATTCTATCATCTTTAACAATAATAGAACCAACTTGCAATCGCACGGCTGTAGAAAGACTTGCATAGTTTTCAGCAGTCTTCATATGTGCTTTTATAATTTTTGGCTTCATGTGGTAAGTATAGCATACGGAAGGAATGTTGTCAATGGAAATCGTACTAATTCACGGAGCTAATGCATCCAAAATATCTTGGAACTGGATCGGCTCTAACCTGGACAATTCAAAAAGATTAAGCTGGGGAATGATGGTCCATCCAGAAAAGAACTTGGTAGCAATGGAAGCCGAACTGCCGGAAAAGTGCATTGTGGTTGGTCATTCCATGGGCGGTTTATATGCTTGGCACCTTGCCAATCGTAATCCTGATAAAGTTGTTGCAGGTATTAGTATTGCTACACCTTGGGGTGGTTCTATTCAAGCAGGCTTTTGGAAAATGTTTAACTTTAACATTCCTTGGTTGCAAATGTTAAGCCGCATGGAACCTTGGACTGCCGAAACACGTATGATCGAAGCTCCTGTACCTTGGACCAATGTTGTATGCACACATGGGTTTGACTTGTTTGGTGTTGGCGAAAACGATGGTGTGGTCACTGTACAAAGCCAACGTGAGCTGTACGGCCCAGCAAAAGAAATAGTCCTAGACTATGGGCACAATGAAGTGCTTCAAAGTCCAGAACTACTAGAAATTATTAAACAATAACCTGCTTGCGTTTGGTTCCGGGGCGAGCACCGTAAAGTTGTTCGCCTTTTTCACGAATCAAGTCTGCCATGTACTGTGGATTTGCTTCCCACAAAGACCGCATTTCATCGTACATGATATCGTTGTCTGTTTGGTACGTCCACACTTCTGGAAAGCGTTGCTCATTAAAGCGAGCACGAAGCATCATACGAGAAACAATGTGCTGTGGATTTTCTGCCTTGATGTTACCACCAGACAGCGTTTGCATCATACGATCTGCCGCAAGGTCACCCCAAGGCACAAGCGTATCTAATCCGTCGCTATCAAATAATACTACCCATTGAGTGGACATAGTGGTTCTTATGGAATTGGGGCAAAAGGCCAACTAGTTGCGGGATCTGGCCGAGACTTTAGTTTAACGTTTTCTTCAACGACAGTGCCATCATCTTCACAAAGATCAATTTGGAATGGCGCGGCAATAACAATAGAGTCATCTTCAAATTGCCAATCATGCTCACCATCATATAACCAACTAGCACCACCTTCGTAGTATGCTTCTTTGATCGCTTCCTGTTCTTCTTCGGTAAGGTCATCGCTAAACTCAAAGAAGCAAGCAACTTGGTCATCGAGTTCAGCACCCCAACCACAATCGTTTTTGCAGTAAGCAGTATCATCACCTTCGTATGGCAAGTTGCAATCCATGTCTGCTTCAATAAAGCCTTGCCCCCAACGATAATGGTCTTCAATGTTAAACCAACTAACACTTCCGTCATCGTTCTCACGAAACATTTCATACACTGCGGAAATGCTTTTCTTCTCAAGCGGCTTTACCCGATAAACTTGTGTCATTGTGCTTCTCCGTTTTCTAAAATGCCAATTGCGTACTTTAAATTTTCCACTGTAGATTCAGCCATACGAACAAGTGTTTGGCCAGTGTGCTCGTCGTATACTGATACCATTGGAACACCATCCATGCCTGTGATAATCAACAAGCGTCGAGTATCAACTGCGGCAATCTTAATTACATTATACGAGCTCACGTGCTTCTCCTTTATCAGGCTCAACCAAGATGCCTTTCTTAGTAGGATACCGCTTGCCAAAGTTAACGTTTAAATCTTCCATTGTGTTGCCTTGGCATACAAAGTCACCGCTTACTGCATCGTATGCAAAAAATATGTTAGCTTCTTGCTCTACTCGAAGGAAGACCAGCTGGTTAGTAATGCGATCGGCTAACTCTTGAATAGACTCTGCTTGTTCTTTGTCAAGTGTTTTCTTAATTGCACGGGCAAGCAGTAGCATACCAATAACAAAGCCAACACAGATTCCAAACAGAGCAATGAAAAGTGCTTCCAACATATTATTCCTTAGCAGTTATGCTGATTACATTCTCTACTCGAAAGCTACGCCACTCTTGCTTGTCGGTGCAAAACACACTCATAACCGCAGGGTTAAACTTTTTAACTCGAGGGGGTGGTGTATCAGCAGTTGGAGTAATTTGCTCCACCACTGGCAACAACGACTCATGTAGCGTACAAGGCATTGTACGGATAGTGCCATCTACCTTCTTAAAGGTAACTTCTACATGTGGATGCTTTTTAAAGAACCTTTCAAACATTTCTCGAGTTTGTTCGGTTGCTTCAATATCTTCCATTACTTTTTTATCGTTCATTATCGTCCTCTTGGTGAGTTGTAAGTTGAAATTTGTTTTGGGCCGTCGCTTTCAAAGTCCATACCAGCCGCTTTGCCTTCAAACTTTCGACCGTTCCAGGTCATTAACAGTTTGACGCTTTTGTTAATAGCTACAGTTAGATTGCGCTTTTCGTGAAATGCAATTACTTCTGCTTCCATGACTTTCTTAGAAGCAACAGCCTGCACCGTACATTTATCGCTATGCATTATTTGTGATCCTTTACCAAACGATACAGTATGTCAAACTCTTGACGGGCTTGTTCTAAGTTTGGATATTCTTTGCATAATTGTGCAAGTTCGCGTTCTTCGGCTTGCTTTTGGAATACCCAATTCTTAATCAGTTGCCAATCATTGCCCATAGTGATGTAAGCCTGAGCGCCGTACATATCCTGACAAGCACCATTGCCGTCCATTACTTTAAACTTTTGAGCATTGCCATCCCACATTACATGTCCAGAATGGTATGGTCCAGGCTGTCCTGAAATTGACACTTCTAAATCTGCTGATGAGATGTTTTTGATCATATCTTATTATAATAGGCTTTTAGGAATCTGTCAATTGAAATGTTGGTAGTGTGTATCCAAATTCCAAGTAGTCATATCAACTGCGGTGCCATCATGAGTCTCTACAGAGATACCCAATGATTGGTAACGTTGCCAGAACCATCCAATATCTGGCGTTGTTGATCCCAACTTGGTGCTGTTTAACTTTTTGTGATTAGACGCACTCAATCGACATGTTGGAATGTTAAGTGCCTCGTCAACTGTAATCCTATCACGCAACAACAAATCACGGGCTACTGCGGCAGGCACCACATGCTCAAATTCTGTCTTGGTACCATGTGCAAGTCCCTTTTCATAATAATGAGCACCAATTTTTTCTTTGATACTGTAACCATGATATCGACGCAACAAAATATCAATCATGTCTCGCAAAAGGCGTGCAGTTTGATCCTCTACCTTATGCTGTCTATACATTTCTACATAACGCTCAATTTCACTTTTGCAAAATTGATATGTTGCATCATAGCTAGCACCGTTACGCTTTACAGGGGTGGGTTTCTTTTGTGCAAACCCACTAACACGTTCCATTAGAGTTTTCATATTAGAACAAGTCCTTTGCACTAGGTGTATAAACACTAAATGGTTGTTTAGGAAACTTGAAGTCTTTACCTTGTGTAGGTACCCAAGTATTCTTTAACTGGTGCCAGAAAAATGCAATACCCTGTGGCACGTTCTTGCTGTTACGTGGAGGGTCAGTCCAGTCACGTTCGTCTTTACCTTTGTTGTGTTTGTTCCAAGCATTGACATTGGCTTGATGCACCTGGTCCCAGAACGGGCCTTTGGCGTCAAAGTTGGCGTCAAACAAGTCAACACAATGTTGAGCCAAGTCTTCAATCTGTGCGTCAGTATACACAATGTCTTGTTGTTCACACAAATTAAGGAACTCTAAGATAATAGGAATTTCTTTAGTGTTGATAGGACGTTGTTGCAAGTCCACAACATACTTTCCGTAAACTGCAAACTGTGTCATTACACTAACACTGGAGTCGTTAATCTCATTGAGACGACTAATTGCACCCGGTTGGTCAGTATCGTTGAACTTGTCAGCTGTTAAGAACATACCGGCGTCAGAAAGTACCTTCCATTTGGCATGCGCGGCAACCCACTCTGGCTCAGAGACGCCGTCGACCTCTACACCATAAATCATTTGTTGAATGATGTCAATAATGTCAAGCGGCTTCTTGCCTGCGTTCTTACCCACTGTGGTATTGTTGTTAATAAAGTTGCCACGAATCTCGCCACGGCTTACAATGTCATAAATGTTAATTGGTACTTCAACATCTTCAAAGTTCATGCCTAGTGCCTGTGTAGCAATCAAGTACAGAGCCAGCGAAGTGTGCTGGCCGTCCCAAGCGCCATAACCATCAGCAGTTTCGTACACTTGAATAGGTTGTGCTTGGTATGCACGGAAGTTCTCGATAATAGTGATAATCCATTGCAAGTTAGGTTCACGTTGCATGGTGGTATCAATTTGAATGTCTTTGAGCTTTCCCATTAAGCTCTTGCACAAACGAAACTTTGGATCGTTAATGCTTTTGAGTCCAGGGTTATTCTTCTTAAAAGTTGCCAGCGCCTTAGCAAGTTTACTTTGCCAATTGCGTTGTGCCTGTCGCGGCATAGCGGCAACGGTGTCATTAAGACGTTGCACTAGGTCAACAAGGTTCGAAGAAGTGTTTTGGTACACGGCATTGCGTTGCGCCGCATAGGTAGAGTTGGCAGTAGCCATTTTGAGTTCCTTATGTTCGTAACCTTTATAACTCTGCGACCCCATGTCACGTTGTTATGTTTTAGGTTAGCCGGTGTAAATCGTTCACCGTATATCTATTATAAGACAAAACCCGGCTGTTGTCAACCGGGTTTTTGATATTTTGTGTTGTATTTTTACAACACTCTTACAGCCACTTCCTGGTGGTCGCTTGCATAAGCAATGTATTCATAATCTTCAAAAAGGATTCCTTTAAGTTTAGTAACATGTTCTTGCCAAGCCTTAAACTCATGCTTCTTCCAAGTTGGATGATTCCAGTACTCGTTAAACAAGATCACTGTGCCAGGCACAATTTGTTTTGCAAATGCATCTAAAACTGTTTTTGTGCTAGAATACAAGTCAGCATCCAGGTGCAACAATGCAATAGGCTCCTTGTGCTCGTTTGCAAAGGCCTGTGCAGTAAATTCTGCAATACTAGATTTGTCTTGAACAGGTCTTGCACCAAACCAACCTTGCACCAATTTACAGTTTGGGAGTACCTCTGGTAACTCCTGTGCAAAGTGGCCTGCAGGGAGATCGTTAAACTTCTCGGGTAAGCCTTGCCAGCCATCAAAGCCATAAATGGTTTTGTTTGGTAACCAATATGCAAACTGATTTAGTGTGCGACCAGTTGCTGTACCAAACTCAAGTACTAGGCCTGTTTCCAGCAACTTGGTATCAAGTTCGTTGTTGACTATGTACTCATACAAGTCGTAGTCAGTTACACAATCCTTGAGATCTTCCAAGTCTTTGGATTCCATGTAACGCCAAGTGTCACCTGTTGCAATGTCCTTGGACATGCGTCGGATGTTCATAACGTCAGTGTTATAGCCTAAACCTTTAAGTAGGTCAGAGTTTTCGCCGTAGCGTTGTCGTTGTAGCTCAATATCAAGAGCTCTGTGATTTGTTTTATTCATGTTGTAATTATAGTTGATATCAGTATAGGTGTCAACCTAAATAGATTATCAAGCGCCGTAATACGGACTGTAAATTTCTTCCTGCGGGGTAGTAGATCCGGTTACCCAGCCACGAACAACACGCTCAAGGTCTTCAAAGTTATAAGCAGGTGCAGAAGGTCGCACCTTAGCGGCTTGGCGTTGATCGTGTGCAGTGTTCTTTTGGCGGTTATTAAGAGTAGTCATTTTGGGTCCTTTTAAGCGTTAGCGGTAACTTCAATAAATTCAAGATCGGCAATCATTGTTTGGGCAGTACTGGCCATAACACGAAGAATCTTAATACGTTCTTCAATGCCAATGTCTTCTTTCAAACGTGCCATGCATCGTTCCATAAGTTGAGTGCGGCCTTGTGAGAGATCGTTTGTCATATTAGTCCTTAAAGTGAACGAACGTGGTTGATAACTTCTTGTGCATCGCGATAGCCAGATGCTTCAACTGCGGCTTCGAGATACTCTTGTTGCATGTCGTACAGTTGGTTTAAGAAGTCTGTGAGTTCTTCGCGTTCCAGTTTGTAGCGAATAACATAACCGCGGGGGAGATTGTCTTTGTCGTTCATTACGCCACCTCGAGCATGTTAGCTGGCACGTTCCAGTTCATCATGCCGTTCTCAAGGACAGTGACGTTTTTAATTTTGATTTTCTTGACAATGCCAGTATGCACTCGGCCTGTCTTGGGATGAGTAAAGCGCACGGTGCAACCAATGGTCATAGCACGTTTATTTGTTTTGGCAAGTTGGGCACGGTTGAAACGAATCGCATCGCCAATGCTTGACAGTTCTTCGTTGGTGAAACTGCCAAACATAATTGCTTTGTTGATTTCTTGGATCGTCATCATTTCAAACTCCTGATTAATTAAACTTAATCTTGCTGTTCCCGCCAGTCCCAGGGACGTATGTGCCGCCAGTTTGACGTGCAATTTCTTGCAATGTCTCTGCATCTAAAAATATAAATTTTAGACCATTTGCCATCTCTGCCGCAGATTGAACTTCAACACGCTTCACTGACTTAACACCTTGGCCTTTTGGTCCACCGTTAAATTTACGGTAGTTTGCCCATTCAACCAATTTAGTGAGAACCGTTTTATTAGATGTCATTTCAAACTCCTGTTTGTTTGTGTGTATGTGTATATTATAGCACCGAACCAATAGCCTGTCAACTGGTCGGGTTATTGTGTGTTGTTTTTAAACAACACCTTCTTCCAGCACTTTTGCTGGGAAGCGGATCTCGCCATCGTACTCCAACTGGCTACGTTCGAACTCGGTCATGTAGTCATCTTCCACAATAGAGTAACCTACAATGTACTGACGGCTCCACTGCTCGTCCCACTCAACTTGATCGCGGACACCATCCACAATCATTTGCAGTCGCTTTTCAGCAAACTCGTGATCTGGGTTAAAGCCTTCCAAGGGCAAAAAGTAGTCCTCGCCGCCCTTCATTTTCCAATACTGAGGGCATTCGCCTTTACCATCCCAATCATGAGCACCGTAGTTTTCCATGTATTGTGTAGTAATTAGAACTTTCATTTAGGACTCCTTTTTGCTGTGTATGTGTATATTATACGGCTCATTGGACCAGAAGTCAACCATTTTTTGGGCTTTTTTGAGCCTATTTTTGCAACAAAAAAGTACTACTTTTGTTGTATTTTTGCAACACCTGTAACCAAGTGTTTTGTGCAAATTATGCTGGAGATTTATTGGTTCTGAACACCCAATCCCAAAAGGGTGTACCTATACCGTAGTTACAAGGATAGTGAGTATGATGCATTACGTGCCATTGGCCTGATGTATAAAACGGGTACGCATCAAATTTGACATTGTGCTCAAACCATTCTTGTATGAATGCGGCATACAGATAAAAGCCAATTCCCAACCACCATTGTTCGGTTATCAGAACAAATATAGCAGTAGGTATGATTTCAGTTATCCAAAAATCAATGGTACTGCCCCAGTCGTCATTGAACAAGAACACATTTGACCAGTGCCATGTGATGGTGTTTTCTCTAACAAATTTATGATGCAATCGGTGAGATCGCATCAACAAAGGTAATCTGTGCCCAATACGATGTATCCAATATATGATAAATGTCCAGGCTAAAAAATAGGCCACACATTCAAGAATTAACACCATCATGACAGGTGCACCAAATTTAAAATTGAGTCTATTAATACCATATTTTATTCCTTATGTGATGGTTAGCACACCACGTAGGTATTTATAGTTCTGCTAAATTTTAAATTTATCTAATTAGATCTTCGGTGTCACCAGCTGGCTCTATAGTAAAAGTCCCACGATTTCCAATCTCGTGTAAACAGTTCTTGGAGCCTAGACTGAGTCTGCTTTAGATCATCCCAATACCATTGATCCATATCCGTACCACCAAAAAAGAAACCCGCTTGTGGAGGTAGCAGTTCGCCTGCACGGTCTGGATTTTCTAGTACCTGCTCAATGACTTCCAACAGTTCTTCAAGTTGTGCGAGTGACACTTCAAACTCTTGACAGTTATCCTCACCACCTTGGACTGTATCTACGAACCATTTGTGGATAGCGTTGGCCTTTCGCCAATACATGGCCTCAATGGTAACTTCCTTGACCCGCATGTGTTCAGGCAGATCAGGAAAGTTGCGTTTAATGTTGTCTGCTAACTCATCTTCGCTGTACCAGAGAAAACGTTTAGCGTTCAAATACATATCCAAGCCCATGATTTACTCCTTAATTAAAACACACTACGAGCCATTACTGACACACCGTAACCTTGTACGCCTGCTTGACCACCTGCGTTAAACTGCTTGACCATGTTAACACCAACGCTGGTTGTATTGCGGACTGCAACTGTATAGCCAAGCACCAAGTTCATTTCACGAGTCTTGGGCGCCAAGCTCACACGTTCAGTTTGTGTGATAGGATTAGCATCTGTAGTACCATCTGCGTTGTCAGTGTAAGTGTATCCAGTGACACCTGTTACGTTAGCATGACCCTTGCGTACTGCCACAGGCGTTGCAACTGCAAAGCTCAGTGTATCGCGAGTCTTACCTTCAAACAAGATGTTGCTTTGTGCCACGCCAAGTTTCCAGCTATCAGCGATTACCGTAGAGCCCAACTGTACCATGCTGTCTGCTACGTTGGAGGTGCGTGTCACGCCCATAGTGTAGTGTCCAATCAAGCTGGTGTTGCCTACAATGCGCTGGTCAAAGCCTACACCTGACCAAACTGTATTAGATCCACCAAACGCCATTGCGCCGCCGCCTTGTGTGCCCAGAAAGCCGTTCTTTTCTTGTAGCGCACCAACTTCAAACTTCAGGCGAGTGCTGTCGCTGTGTTGCCATTCGTACTGACTAGATGTACCACTGTCGCTAGACATAAGTGTAAGCACACCATCCTTACCAACTGGAGTAGCAAGGTGCTTATAATTAGCACCAGCCATTGCCATCCAAGGTGAGCCATATTGGTAACTTAGCGCATTGTTGTAACCTACAGCCTTTGTCAAGTCCACTGTATAGTTGCGGCCAATAGTGTCAACTGCCTGTGTATTTTGCAACACGGAACTAGTGCCAAGACTTACTGCACCACTTGTCACAACACCTGTGCTAGCCAGTGCCGTAGTCTTGCCTTGTGGACCTGAACCAGTTAACTTGGTATTGTTAGCCAGTACCAGTGCGCCCATGGGCTTTGTTGCCGCATCAAAATCTACCATGCCACGACCATACACTTCGTCTGTGCCCTTGGCACCCATGTCCTTGGCAGTATTCAAAACTAGATTAACCAACTGTTCGGGACGCAACTGTGGCCACGCTTGCTTCATAAGCGCAACACCGCCAGACACGTATGCCGCCGCAGGGCTTGTACCTTGTACTGCAATAGAGCCGCTAGTGTTTAGCGCACCAGTATTATCTTTGAACCCTTGTTGGTTTGCCGCAGATCCATAAACCTGCATACCAGGCGCAACAACATAAAAGTCTTTGACCTGGTACGGGTCGTTACAACCAGTAGCGCCTATGTTAGTACAGATGTGACCTGCACGATTAGAGAACGGTGCAATGACCTTACCTGTGGCGTCTGTGGCACCAACAATCAACATACGGCCACCCAGCACCAAGTTACCTGATTTATCAACTTGCGTTGCGAAAGCACCTGGAAATTGTGCATAAGCCAAGCCTTGATTGCCAGCCGATGCAACAATAATACTGCCGCGGTCAGTGCCTACTTTAAAGGCATTCAAGTTTGTCTGGCCATACATGGAGCCATAGTTAGCAGGGGCAGTCCAAGTGCCATCTGCGTTTTGCTTGATAGTCTTTTGGAATGTAGTGTCATATGACGCACCCAAACTCAAGTTAATAACAGTAGCGCCTTGTGCAGAAGCCCAGTCAATAGCACCAGTTAGTGCTGTGCCGTTAATACTGGTCTTGGTGCCACCTTCGCCAACTTGTGCTAACAATAGCATGGCGTCTGGAGCAACACCAACCGTACCTGACCCGTTAGCACTAGCCGCCGCAACACCAGCCATTAGTGTGCCATGAGAACCCCACGACTGTGCTACTCCAGGGTAAAAGTTTTTGTAAGCGGCAATCTTAGTAGTGCCGTTTGCAAAGGTAAAGTCTTTGTGTGTAAGGTCAAAGCCTTGATCAACGATAGCAATCTTAACGCCTGAGCCCGTAATGCCTCGAGCCCATGCATTGGTAACTCCGCCAACTTTGAGTACGGTTGAGGTTTCCTTTGCTTCAAAGTTAAGTGCTTGCGTCTGTGCATGGCTGGTGCCATACAAGGCCATGAGTACTGCTAAGGTGAGTGCATTACGTTTCATGATTGCTCCTTATTAAACTGTTTGGCCTGTGGCCAGTCTGCGGATACGGTGTGCCATGTCTTCGGGTGTGTCACCTTTGCCAGTAAGCATGAAGGCACCGTATTCTACCATGTCTGCTTCTTTGAACTCTAAGTCAATGCCCAAGTTCTTAAACACAAGATTTACTTGTTTGAGGGTTTCGACTACTGTGTCATGCACGATGGTGCAATGCTCGTTTTCGATTTCGTCTTCGTCGTAACCCATGTCTTCCAGTATAGTGTTGTAAGCACCTTGGTCGTCCATAATACAAAACTTACCAAACGCTTTGTTGAGTGTGTCATCACCAAAGTCCTCAATACCTTCACCAATGTCGTTAGTGTCAATGCTGTTAAGACGCTCTTGTTTAGTAAAATTACGCATTTGGAAGCTCCCTTTTGTGTGTGTATGTATGTATTATATGGCCCTTTTGCCATTTGGGCAACCGTTTTCGTGGAAAACCCTACAAAAAGTAGGGTTTTTTGGGTTATTTTTGTGGCTTTTTTGCAACAACTCTGGGTTTTGTAGGGGCAAATTCAGCTCCTGTGTAGTACTCCAGCAAAATTCTACTGAGATGATGGACCACATCATTGCTAGAATCAGTAATGACCCATTGCACTGGGCATTCGCTCCAAGATCGTGTTTTTAAGAATGCGTTAAAGTAAGCCCTATGTTCCTTGTTGGCCGGGTCAAACAAGGTCCAAGGTCTTTGTTGTAGTCGCATCCGCATCATAGGCTCTCCGTAAGGTTTTAAGTAAAACAAACACATTGTAGCATACTTTTTTCAGGCTTGTCAAGTGGCAAGGTACAATTTAAATCTGCGGCTATATAGTAGCATGAAACCTTATCCCTCAATAGACCTACTAGGCAAGATGCCGTCAATGGGCAAAGACGGCTGGATCAAAATGCAGTTTAACAGAACCTATAGTGATCCGTTTATCGAAAGCGATATGGATGCTTATATGGTTCCTGCAGGACCATCTAAATTAAAAGACATCATCCAGGTCAGTGATGAAGTTGCACAAGACATTGCCAACAATTATAATAATCTATACGTTGGCATGAGCGGCGGCATTGACAGCGAATGGGTCGCTAAAACATTTCATCGTAATAGTATTCCTTTTACTCCTATAATTTATGAAGCAGAAGATTTAATGAGTGCCGATACATGGTGGGCGCACAAATGGTGCAATGAAAACGGTTATACTCCCGTTGTTTATAAAGAACATCTGTTTCAGTTTACAAAAGGCATAGTTGACATGAGTGTACAACATATATTAAGAACCCCAGGCGGGCCTTACATGATGTCTAAACTTGTACAATATGTAAACGACCATAATGGTAAACTTGTAACTGGTGCAGGTTTCCCAGAGATATTTCCAGACCCCAATTTAGGGTACATGGCAACCAGATTCAATGACAATAAACTAGTTAATCAAGACGGCTCTGTTAAGAATACCGGATGGCTGTTGCACGAAGCAGATTTTACATTAGCACGAGTATTAAACGGGCACCCTTGGAACTTTCTAAGCTGGCGCCCTGATATTGTATTATCATACCTAACTGCAAGAGTAGATGGGTCCAGTGAATTTAACAAAGCAAAGATTTTTGATTGTTTGCCAAGACCCAAGGCGATTGGAATTCCAGATGCGTTTTGGAAAACTAGAAATCCGCAAATTGATACTTGGCTAAAAGTCAAGGCCAGGATCGGACGAAGCGAAGTTGATTTTCTTGGTACAACTGAAGAATTACAATTATTATTAACAACAGGCAACATACATGCTATTTGAAACAATTAGATTTACATACCTATTACACGCTTCGAATTTGACCGTGCCGGTCCCTGCAAGTGTAACACTAAATGGAGAAGTTGTGGGTTCTGCAATCATCGCAAACAACGGCAAGTTTGAATTTCCTGTTGAGGTAAAAATAGGCCAAGGAGATGCAAATGTTACATTATCCTTAGGAGAATTGTCTAGTAGTATCATTACAGTGACTAGTATTAAATTAACATGGATTCAAGACAATTCAAGCCTTGACCCGCATTGGCTGTCGAAACCAGGCCCCAATGAAGTTTGGAATTATAATGCTCCCAATTTGGAAAAAGCTATAAGCGAGTCTCGGAGCCAATTAAAATTTTCAACTATTTTGCTAGAGTATGAAACCGATGAACGCAAAAGTTTTTTAAGAAATAATGCATTGGTTGAGTCTGGTGGCAAACAGTTTAATTTACAAAATGCAAAAGGCTTTTATGCATTTAAGGCGCCAGGCAGCTTTACGTTGCCAATGACATCACCTGTGTCATACTGGCTATTAGAGCACATGTTTGTTAGTGCTTAACCAATCAGTAAAGTGAAGTTTTTGTTGTTCTAAGTTTTCTCTTGGAATGTTTATAGAAGTAAGTTGTTCTGCTTGATCTCTATCTTGCTTCCAAGCCGTTTCCCATACTCGCTCATTGATTTCCCAGTTTAGGTCAGTGTAGCGAGTATCTCTATATTTGTATACGTTTACTCGTGTTTGATTATCATTTACAGGAACGCATACAGTAATAAACCAGGCACCGGGTTGCCACTCCATCATAGTGTAAGGATAAACAGTAGTCCAAGCCGCACTATACTTTGAGTTTAAGTCGGCGGGTAATAGTGTTGAGTTGAAATCATTGTCGACCGGTATGCGTGGTACCAATTGTATGCTTGCGTTTTCTTTATAATACCATTCAAGGTCGTTTACATTAGGTGCGCCAATTTCTTGATACACGCCCGGATGGACAACGGGAATATGATCAACGTCTAAAAACAAGTTAAGGATGTGTTGCCAATGTGCGTTAACTGTATCAATTCTGTTTTCGACTAATTTAAGATTGGCAGTATCAATAAAGTCTAACTCGCTTAATTCAACTGGTGAGTCAAACACAAAGTTCTTTTCTACATGCACTGGTTTCTTGTTTAGTGGCCCTGCGTTAACACAAGTAATTGTATTTCCAGACGCAAGCGGCTTACCATCTATTGAATACTTCCAGCCATGAAACGGACAAGTGCGGTCACCTTGACCAAACTCACCACGTAATCTACTGCCTTGGTGCAAGCACACATTACTTACAAGGGCATGATCTGTGCCTTGCTTGGTAAGTGTCCAATTTGGCAATTGAGGGTACACACGCCATGCGTTGTTAGTAAGGTCAGATTGATGTGCTAAAAACATACGGTACTTATCAGATCACATAATAGCTATTGTAGTCAAAAAAATAGAAGGGCCGTGACCCTTCTATTTTAATAATAGTCAAACTTATTCGTTTGCAAAACTATTTGCACGTAATACACCGGCTTCTGATAATGCCGACTGTCTTTCTTGCCAGGCAAGAAACTGCGGATCTTGCGAGAACTCAAGGGCATCGGCATCGGTTGCAAATGTGCGTGTTACAATTAATGTCAATAAATCTTGACTAATTTCTGTAACAATCGATAACAATTTAACCGGAGAAGATAGTGAGTACGCTGATTGAACATGTGCGTTCACTGTACCATCACCCAATGGAGGAAACGCCACTGATGTATTTGGGCGTGTAAAAACTGTTCTGTAAATTTTCATTTTGTTTATCCTTGTACTGGTGGCTCTGGACTAATATCACCTTCAGATGGGATATAGTCAATATCTGCGCTTGTTAGAATTCCGTGTGTAGCTTGGTGTGCGGCACGTAAATTACGCATTGTTTCAGACAATGGATCTGACACGAATTCTTGGAAGGCTGCTCTTGAGCTCCATGTTGTTGTAACTACAGCCGTTAAACCATCTGGCGATGTCTCAGCTTTAGTTGAAATTGATTTACCGGTATATCTGTAGTTTTGCATAAACTGATCCATTACATCGTCTGGCATAACAAAAAATGGTACGCTAGTTGATGGACGGGTAAAAGTATTGGCGACGATAAGCATTTATTTCTCCTGGGCCGTGTCCGAATAAGCTCTGGCATTCGGACATCAGTAATCTCTACTTTATTTAGCAAGATTGCAGATCAATCTTGTCCATTTCACATTTTGCTCTTGTTTTTTGGCTTAGTGTAGTGTACAATGTAAACTTAGATAAGTACTGTTTTAAAGTATTAAAAATGATCCAAGATAACCAATACCCAGCACTACTGCTGAACGCCGACTTTCAGCCATTTAGCATGTTCCCATTGAGTACCATCTCCTGGCAAGATGCGATTAAGGCTGTCTTTTCGGATCGTGTTACAGTGGTAGAAGAATACGATGTTGATGTGCATAGTGCAGATCGTGCCTGGCGCTTGCCGAGCGTTGTGGCTCTAAAAGATTACGTCAAGCGTGATGCCGCACCTACGTTCAGTCGTTACAATGTTTACCTACGTGATGAGTTTACGTGTCAATATTGTGCTGGCCACTTTGAAGCACGTCACTTGACCTTTGACCACGTTATTCCACGTGCTCATGGTGGTGTAAGCTCTTGGACCAACGTTGTTGCGGCATGTAGCCCATGTAACCACAAAAAGGGTTCTAAGCTACCGCATGAAGCAGGAATGTTCCCAATGAAAAAAGTAGTTGCTCCAACTGCTTGGGACTTGTACGCTCGCGGCAAAAAGCTACCACGTACTCATGCTAACTTGCACGAGTCGTGGAGAGATTACCTGTACTGGGACGTTGAGTTAGACGCTTAACTTTTTAAGCATTAGCTCTTCGGCTTCTGCTTTGATGCGGTCAGCTTGTGCTTCAACTAGCAATGGCAATATGGTTTCGACAAGGTTAACTACAAATTCCTTGCCGGCATCTTCTAAGTGTGAAAACTTAGGATTGCTGTTGCTAACATAAGCATAGTCCCTATTGTTGAGTAGTTCTTTTAACGACCCCATCAACATTGTTGTTGCTTGTCTGTTTTTACTCATAATCTTCCTTGCCCTTATTTTATTAACCACTCGGCAACGGATGCGCCTGTAGCTGGTTTTAATCGTTTCCACGATGGATGACATACACTTCCTTCTCTTACTATAGCACGACCTAAAATTACAACAATTCCCCACTCTGGTCGCTCAGTGCGGGGAAGGTAAGGCTCGATAACCTTACCGGGATTTTTATATTCTTCACTCAATATTTCACGATGCAACTTGTGTCCGTTCCACGTGTCACGATAGAAGGTGGCATCGGGTGGTACAACAATGCCCTCAGGAATTCTATCTGCTTCATACCAATGGCGATAAATGGTTTGAGGATCAATCCACTCAACCATTACTTGCGGTTCCCATAGCAATCTATTGTATTCATCACGTAGATGCTTACCATGCCACTCGTGCGGGCTTTCGTTGCTGATTGCCGCTACAGAAGTATTGTCCCCACCAATGACCCCAATGATATCTTCCGGTGGGGTGTCTGGACCAGACAGAGTAATCTTATCATCTACTAACACTACTGTACATCCAGCACGATCTTCGCGGTTGGGATTTCCGTCTGCCCACTCAAACAATTCTGCAAAGCCGCTTGCTGTGCTCATAATAATTTTGCTCCAATTTGTTCTAGTACTTGTCTATAGAACGGCTCGCCTGCGGCCACTTGTTCTTTCCAAGTTTTTCCTGCGCCAGCATCTGCCGGATCGCTAATGTACTTCCACACTTCAATATCAAGTCCAAGGCGGTTTGCTACCTTAGCTACACTATATGCTTCCATATCAACTACATCACATTCTACACGCAACTTGTTGGGTTCGGTAATAAACATATCACCAGATGCACACGTCTTACCCAGACCAGGCATAATGATCATGCTTTCTGTATCATTAAAATGTATGCCAGGTTGCATGCCCAGGGCCATTAAATTTACATCGTGTTGCCAAACTGTGTTGATACGATGTATGCCGTGGCCTAGTCTAATGCCACCGGCTGTACCCAAATTGATAATACGTTTGGGGTGATATAAATTGCAAAGCCGCATTGTGTGTATTGCGGCATTTACTTTGCCAACGCCTATGCAATGTACGTTGGAGTATTCTTTAAAAAGGTTAGGAGCTTCGTCTTCTAGTGCAAATAGTACTAAATCATTCATGTAGCTATTTACATAACAATCTTGACCCGTGTTAGTCGAGTTTCTTGAAAGCCTTCTCGATCAGTGCCGTGCGCCTTTACTACACCTACGATAGGAAACTTTTCGGGAGTATCGGGCCACATATCAATCTTTTGGCTACTAGACCAAAAGTAAATGTTAGTACCATCTGTTGCTCGAACTACTGATCCAGGAAAGGCACGACCTTCGTACTTTGACAGTACGGTTACTTCTAGTCGCAAGTGCTGACCTACAGAGCCTTGATGGGTACTGCTATGTCCTAGCTTGAACATTTGCTCTTGGCGAAACTCTTTGACAATGTCTTTGCGGTAACGAGCACCCAAGCAAGCCATGTATGCTAGACCTAGTTTTTCATGTACTTCTTCGGCAGTGATCAGATTCATAATCTTTTGATCAAAGTCGTTTGTCTTGCCCGATAGTGCATCAAAAGCAAGTCCTTGAAAATGATCAGCAAGCACTTGGCCATGAGCACGATCTTCATCGGTGACATTACGGCAACCAACTACTGCAAGTTGGTCAGCAATTAGCTCACGATTGGGCTTGCGTTTAACGTTGCCTGTTTCGGGATCAAA
>JACCED010459028.1_pt1 | contig 19967 bp, 18 predicted proteins | sample 7455021 | NCBI WGS metagenome assembly JACCED01 (sample SAMN15323456, study PRJNA562643) | freshwater metagenome | isolation source: river surface water | place: USA:Blue River Watershed | collected 2017-08-19
ATCATGATCTCACGCCTGTTAGCGCGACTTGATCTGATATCTTCCGCTATCCGTGTTGCTTTTGCCCGCGTCTGCGGCGCGGAAATCGGAGACTTCTGTCGCCTTGAATCCGGCTGTGACATCCGCCCAGGCTTGGCCAACGAAAGAAAAGGCCGCGTCGCGCTAGGCGACCGTTGCCGCGTATCAAACGGGACGGTGTTCAGACCATACGGCGGCTCCATTGTCGTCGGGCGCGACACCTTCATCGGCGAACACGTGATCGTCTACGGACACGGAGGCGTGGAGATCGGTGACGAATGTCTGATTGCAATGCACTGCCGTATTCTCTCCGCCGCACACACGTTGAGTCCCGTTGGAGTTGCCATCCGAACGCAACCCGATCGCCCGCTTTCAACACGAATCGGCCGAGACGTGTGGTTGGGAGCCGGTGTAACTGTCACCGCCGGCGTCAGCATCGGTGATGGCGCCGTGATCGGCGCCGCGGCCGTCGTGACCCGCGACGTTGCCCCCTACTCGATCGTAGCCGGGATTCCCGCGCGGCCTATCGGGCGGCGTGCGCCCAGACCGAGCCCGCACGATAGTGACCGCGCCTGACCCACACGCTCCGCCATGCCGTCCCCCATGATTCTCGTCCGTTCCGTCCTACGGCGCTTTGGCTACGAACTTTACCGTCGCCCTTGGCTCCCAAAGGGCACGGACGCGTTCGAGTCGATTTCCGCCATCTGGCCTTCGTGGTCTCCCGCCATCGCGTTCGATGTGGGTGCCAATGTCGGCCAGGTTTCCTCCGAGCTGCACCGGCGCTTCCCGCGCGCGCTGATCCACGCCTTCGAACCCATTCCCGACACGTTTCTCCAGCTCACGGCAGCCGTTGCCGATCAACCGCAGATCCGCCCGCACCGCCTTGGGCTCGCCGATCGCACCGGGGAACTGCGGCTCACCCCGCAATCCGACTCGACGCTCAACTCGATTCATTTCACCGCCGCCAACGAGTCGTCCCGCGGCATCGCCGTATCGCTTACCACCCTGGACGAATTCTGCCGATCCTCGCAGGTCACCCACGTCGACCTGCTCAAAATCGACGTCGAAGGCGCAGAGATGGACGTGCTCCGCGGGGCCACCGAAATGTTGTCTGCAGGCAGCGTCGGACTGATTCTCGCCGAAGCCGGCCTGCAGGCGGAACGCTCGCGTTTCACTCCTCTCGCCGACCTCGCAGCCTATCTCCGCCCGCACGGCTACTGGCTCGTGGGCATCTACGATCAACACGGTTGGACCCACTTTCACGCGGCCGAGTTCTGCAACGCCTTGTTTGCACCTGAATCGATGCTGCGTGCCTCGCCGGCCCCGGCATCCGATCGCCTCCCCGCCTGAAGCTACTTCAGAGCCGTTCTTCGACTTCACCGATGACTCTCTCCGTCGTCATCTGCACCTTCAACCCGCGCCGGGAGTATCTCGAGCGGACGCTCAACGCCCTGCTCACGCAGACGTTGCCGGCGGAGGAGTGGGAACTGATCGTGGTCGACAACAACTCCCAGCCTCCGCTCGCGGGCTGGTTGGATCTCGGCGCTTTCCCGCAGGCACGCCTTATTCGGGAAAGCGCCCAAGGGTTCACGCCCGCGCTCATCCGGGCCCTCGCGGAAGTTCGCAGCCCGCTCTGCGTGCTCGTGCACGATGACAACGTGCTCGCTCCGGACTATCTCGCCCACGCCTGTCGAATCGGGCGCGAGTGGCCGCAGCTTGGCGCCTGGGGCGGACACTACGAGGCGGAGTATGAGGAGCAGCCCGCACCCCACCTCGCCCCGTTCGTCGCCTATCTGGCAGTCAATCCGATCGCGCGCGACCGCTGGTCCAACGCGCTCTACGATTACGGCGCCACGCCCTGCGGCGCAGGTATGGTCGTCCGCACGCCGGTTCTACAGCGCTGGATCGCACTCGCCCGGGACGACGAACAGCGGCGCAGCCTCGGCCGCCACACCGACAAGCTCACGAGTTGCGAGGACTTCGATATCGCGTTCACCGCGATCGACTCGGGCTTCGGCACCGGGGTGTTCACCTGCCTGCGAATCCGACACCTCATCCCGCGAGGCCGCGTGCAGCCCGACTACCTGCGCCGTCTCGTCGAGGGCCACGGCTACTCGAGCGTCCTGCTGCATTCATTCCGTGGCGCCGTTGCCGCTCCGCCCAGCGGCTGGCTCCACCGCCTGCGCCGCGCCCGCTACCTCCGCACGCTGCCACCCATGGAACGCGAGGTCCAGGAAGCCCTAGCCCGCGGCGAAGCCCGCGGCCATGCCTTGCTCGCGCGACGCCGGGGAACGCCAACGTGACGACGACAGCCGTGCCCGAGCTCCGTCGATCCCACCCGCGCCCCGCCGGCGTATCCCGCTTCCGGGTCTTGAATGATGCCCTATGGCGGATGTGGCTCCGCTCCGGCTTCCGCGGATTCACACGGGCATGGTCCTGGCGCCATCGCCTCGGCCGGGCCGAACTCATCGCGCCGACATCCGTGGGCACCTGGTTCGCCCTCGATCCATCCGGCTACATCGATCGCTACGTCGTCCATGATGGATTCTATGAATCCGAGGTCCTCGAGGAAATTTTGCGCGCGCTCGGTCCGAATGCCGTTTTCTGGGATATCGGCACGAATTTCGGCCTGCACGCAGTCAGCACCAAGGCACTTCGGCCCGATGCCACCGTCTGCGCGTTCGAGCCCTCTGCCGCTCTGGCCGAGCGCGTGAAACGGAACGCCGGCCTCAACCGCGTAAATCTGACCATTGCCCGGCTTGCCCTCTCCGACCGCGACGGTCGGGCCGTGCTTCACCTGGCGGGAGCAGGAAATCCCGGCATGTCCACCCTCAGCCCGTGGTCCGAATTTTCCTACGCCGGAACTGAAGAGGTGGCGATCCGGCGAGGAGATAGCGTCGTCGCCGACGGCATGTATTCCCCGCCGCAGGTGATTAAACTCGATGTCGAAGGCCACGAATCGTCTGTGCTGCGCGGGATGCCTGCGACGCTCGCCCGCCCGGATTGCCGCGTGATCATCTTCGAGGACGGAAAGTCATCCGATACCGAGGCCAAGACGCTGCTCCGCCGAGCTGGCTTTGTCATTGATCCCCTTGAGCGCAACGAGAAGACCGATCACCCCTTGGCGAACTTCGTGGGCCGGAAGGCATGAGCGTGTTGCCTGAATTGTCGGTCATCATACCGACCCATAATCCCGCACCGGAACGGTTCCGACGCACACTCGCAGGACTCGCCGCGCAGACCCTTCCCCACACTTCGTGGGAGCTGGTGGTGGTGGATAACGCCAGTTCTCCGGCTCTGGTCGCCGAAGATATTTCGGCGTTGTTCCCGGCCGGTGCCCGGATCGTCCGTGAAGAGAAACTCGGCCTCACGTCGGCTCGGCTCTGCGGCTTCCGCGTCGCGCGCGGTGAACTGCTGGTTCTGGTCGACGACGACAATGTCCTCTCTCCCGGATACCTCGCCGCCGTGCGGCAGCGATTCGCCAGTTTGCCTCGTCTCGCCGCCGCCGGCGGACCGATCGAGCCTGGGTGGGAAACGCGTCCGCCGTCTTGGTCCACGCCGTTTCACGGCCTCTTGGCCCTGCGTGACCTCGGCCCTGCCGAACGCCTCGCCCAAGGCGGCCCCGACGCCGCGTGGCCCGACTTCGCTCCGGTCGGCGCGGGTCTGGCGATCCGGCGCAGCGACGCTCTCGCCTACGCCGCCGCTCTGGAGCGAGAACGTTCGCGCCTTGGACTGGATCGCACGGGCACCCAGCTGACCTCCGGCGGGGACAACGATCTTATCTTCACGACTCTGCACCGTGGCGGCGACATCGGCTACTTCCCGGAATTGCGGCTCACCCACCTGATTCCTGCCGGACGATTGCAGGCGGACTATCTGGCGCGACTCAACCGCGCCATCATGCGTTCCTGGGTGCGCGTGCTGGCCCTCCACGGCCAGTGCCCATGGCGGCCGGTCGCACCCGCGACCGTGCCCTTTCGCGTCGCCAGAGCATGGATACGCGAGCGTGCGTGGCGCGGCCCGGCTGAGTTCATCCGCTGGTCCGGCGCGCGCGGGCAGTTCGAGGGCCTCGCCGACCTGCGTCGGACCGCCGGCACCGCGGCATGACAACGCCGTCGCCCGCACTCCGCTCCCGCCCGGCCCGCGCCCTGCACTTCGTCCGTTGTCTCGCGCGCTGGGGCATCCCGGCCCGCTCGCTCCTCTTCGGACGGCTGAGCCTCGGCGACGACCTGCTTTGCACCGCGGTGCTGCGGGAGGCGCGACGCCGTGGCACTCCGTTCGCGATGATGACCGCGCGTCCGGAACTTTTCGCCGGAAATGACGATCCGGCACGTGTGCTGCCGATCGACGACGACTACGTCGCCGGCCTGCGCCGCCTCGGCGCGAAAATCGTCAAGCCCTACTACCTCGGCCGCGACGCCGCCCGGCCGGAGCGCGACCTGCTGCCGGCACGGCACATCATCGCGGAAATGTGCGCCCAGGCCGGCCTGACCGGCGAAGTCGCCGTCCGCCCCTACCTTTCGTTGACTCCAGTCGAACTCGCCGCCGGACGACGTTTCCCGCGTCAGATCGTGCTGCAGAGTTCAGTCCTCGCCGCTGCGGTGCCTTACGCGACGAAAGAGTGGCCGCCGGAGCGTATGGCGGCAGTCGCAACCGACCTCGCACGCGAGGCAGCCTGCATCCAGCTGGGATCCCGTCGGGACCCCGCGCTCCACGCAGCTCACGACCTGCGGGGCGGCACCTCCCTGCGGGAGAGCGCGGCCATCCTCGCGCAGGCCGATCTCTTCGTCGGCCCGGAGGGCTTTCTCGCCCACCTCGCCCGGGCAGTGGATTGCCCCGCAGTCGTGATCCTCGGTGGTCGTGCTCCCGCGGAAGTCTTCGGTTATGCGGAGAATCGAAACCTGGTTTCCGCACCCGATTGCTCGCCGTGCGGACTACGCACAGGCTGTCCACATGGTCTCAAGTGCATGAGTGATGTTTCCGCCGCGGCCGTGCTCGAAGCCGCCCGCGCGATCCTGCGTCAGCCTCCCCCCCGTCCGTTGGTGCATGCCACCATCACCCTGTGAACCCCCGGCAGCCTCTTCCGCCTTTTCCGTGAGTCGCGCCGCCAAACTCGTCGGGGCCCTCGCCCTATTCGCGGTTGGCCTCGCCGCAGTCGCGGCGACCGTCTCGTTGCTTCGTCCCGCAATCGCTCCGGAGCGCGCCACCGGCATGCCGAGCGACAAGATCGCGGAGTTGCGCACGCTCGCGCCGGGGATCGATGTGCTGGTCATCGGCGGCAGCCGGCTGCTCAACGGCTTCGATCCCGCGCAGTTTGCCACGGAGACCGCGCGCCTCGGCCAGCCGCTCCGGGCCTACAATCTTTCGTTGCAGCGGCTGCTGCTCTGGGAGCAGGAGCGCATGCTCGACGACGCGCTCGCGTTGCCCGGGCTCAAGCCGCGTCTGATCGTGCTCGAGCCGTGTGTGGGTCTCGGCATCGCGCCGGAGAACTTCACCCACTCGCGCACGATCGAGTTCGAGCGCCCCGCCGCGTGGTGGCGCGCCGTCGAAAACATCCTGGGCTCCGATCGCTCGCCGGCGCACCAGCTGTGGAACGTCGCCACCCACACCGTCGTCCTCGGCCTGCACCTCACCCACTACGGTCTGCTCTCGGAGCGGGTGTTCCCCGCTCCCCGCGGACTGAATCCCGCTCCGGCGGGAGCGCTCGGTTTCGAGCCCAAGCCCGACCTCCCCGCCGGCGCGCCGCCCGATCCGTGGCTGGCGGATCTGATCCGCCGGCTGCCCGCCGAGCACGCCGCCGCCCGAACCGAAGACCTCCGGCTCCCACCCACGATGCGGCGGCATTTCGAACGTCTCACCGCCCGCATCCGGGCCCGAGGCACGCAGGTGATTTTCCTCCAGCCGCCGCAGCTCGCGTTCACCACCGCGGAACTGCGCCGGCTCACGCATGCGTTTCCGCGTGATTTCGCGTCGGTTCCGGCGGGACCGCCCGTGCTGTCCTATCTCGATCCCACACGGTATCCGGAGTTTTATGACGCCCGGCTGTGGGCCGACTACAATCACCTGACCGCCTCCGGCGCACGGGTCTTCACCGGAGCACTCGCCCGTGACCTGGCCGAGATCTCCCGACGCCCGCCGGCCCGATGATCTTCACCGAACTGCGCTTCCTGGCCTTCTTTCTCGGCGTCTTCGCGCTGAACTGGATGCTGCGCTCCCGCACCGCGCGCCATCTGGTGCTGCTGGGTGCGAGCTACGTCTTCTATGGCGCGTGGGATGCCCGCTTCCTCGGCCTCATCGTTCTCAGCACGTTGGCCGACTACGGCGCCGCGCTCCTGCTCGAGCGCCCCGGCGCAACCCCTCGGCTGCGGCGTTTCGTGCTTGGCTCGGCCCTCACGCTGAATCTCGGGGTCCTCGGACTCTTCAAATACTACAACTTCTTCGCCGAATCACTCGTCGCATTCCTCGCAAACTTCAACGTCACCGTCAGCCAGCCCACGCTCCAGCTGGTCCTGCCCGTCGGCATCAGCTTCTACACCTTCCAGTCGCTGAGCTACACGATCGACGTCTACCGCGGGCAGCTGCGCGCGGAGCGCAGCCTCCTCTCCTACGCGCTCTACATCGCGTTTTTCCCCCAGCTCGTCGCCGGCCCGATCGTGCGGGCGATCGATTTCCTCCCGCAGCTTGCCCGCAATCCCGATATCCGTGCCGTGGCGTGGCGCCCCCTCCTTCTGCTGTTTTTCTGGGGCTACGCCAAGAAGGCCGTTTTCTCCGATAATCTCGCCCCGTGGGTCGACGCGTTCTTCGCGGCCCCGCAGACCTTCGATACCGCATCGCACTGGCTCGGCGTCCTGCTCTACGCCGCCCAGATTTACTGCGATTTCTCCGGCTACTCCGACATGGCCATCGCGACCGCAGGACTTCTCGGCTATCAGCTCTGTCTGAACTTCGACCATCCCTACGTCAGCACCAGCCCGCGGGAGTTCTGGCGCCGGTGGCACATCAGTCTCTCCACGTGGCTGCGGGACTACCTCTACATTCCCCTCGGCGGCAATCGCGGCACCCCGTCCCGCGTGGCCACGAATCTGATGCTTACGATGCTCCTCGGCGGGCTGTGGCACGGTGCCGCCTGGACCTTCGTGGCGTGGGGCGCGCTGCACGGCGCGGCCCTCGTCGTCGACCGTTGGTGGCCGCGTCATCCCGACTCGACCGGAAAGGTTCACACCGCCCTGCTCGGTTGGATCATTACGATGCTCGTCGTGCTCACGGGCTGGGTCTTCTTCCGCGCGGACACATTTCCCGATGCCACGCGGATCCTCGCCGGCCTTGCCGGGATGATGGGTGGCGATGCAGCGCTACCGCCGATCTTCTGGTGCCACCTCGCCGGCGCCTTTCTCGTCCAGCTGGCGGCCGCGCGCGGCGTAAAGCTTGCCCGCCCGCTGGAAAACCTGTCCTGGCAGGGCTTCGCGGTCGCTTACGGCGTGCTGGTCGGCATCGCTCTGACGTTGGTGAACACGTCCTACCGCGCGTTCATCTATTTCCAATTCTAGCATGGCTTCCCCCGCGCTCCGTCGTGCCGGCCGGAATCTCGCGATTGTCGCCGCGCTTCTCTGCGCCGCGGCCGTCGTGGGGTGGTTCATTCCCGCGGGGCGCGTGTGGTTCCTCAACGGCATCATCTGGACCGTCACGCGTGTCGATGGCGCACGGATGCCGACTCTCCACCGCGCACTCGACCCCCACGTGCCGGACGGCGCGGTGCTCATGCTCGGCGACAGTCTCGCCGGCCAGCTGCCGCCCCGCTTCGTGGATCCGCTAGCGGTCAACTTCGCGATCGGCGGTTTCAGCGTGCGGGCTACAACCGGCCTCGTCGCCGGACGCCGGGATTTCACCCGGGCACGTGCCGCTGTGGTTGTCGTCGGCACGAACGATCTGGTCGGTGCCGCCACGCCACCTCCGGCGCTCGAGCGCGACCTCGCCACGCTGCTCGCGGCCCTCCCGGACACCCTCAAGGTGCTGCTTGTCGCCGTGCCGCCGGTCGATCCGCGCGTGCACCGCGATCGGCAGCTCCCGGTCATCTCGAGGACCAACGAACTCTGGCAGCAAGCCGCCCGGCGTCGGCCGGCGACGGTATTCGTGCCCGTGGCCGACGTCCTTGCCGATGCCACGGGGGCACTTCGCGCCGATTTCCACCAAGGCGACGGACTGCACCTCAACGAAGCCGGGAATCGCGCCCTCGCCGGCGTGCTTACCCGGCACCTCGCCTTGTGAGTGCGATGCCCGATCTCACGGTCGTCATCCCGGTCTTCAACCGGGGTGAATTGATCCGCTACACGCTCGAAAGCGTGCGTCGTGCCTCGCGCGGAATCGCGGTGCAGACGCTCGTCGTCGACGACGGATCGAGTCCGCCCGCCGCGGAGTCGATCGCGGCGCTTGGCTTCTCCGAGGTCGAGATCGTGCGGCAGGAAAATCGCGGTCTGCTGTTTGCGCGCCTGGCAGGGCTAGCCCACGCGCGCGGCCGGCACGTGCTGTTTCTCGATTCCGACGACCTTGTCGGACCCGAAAAATTCCGCCGGCAACTCGCGGCCATGGACGCCGCGGGGGCCGAAGTCAGCTACACGGACTCCGCGCGCACGACGATCGCCGGAGAGTATGACCAGCTGGAGATTATTCCCGACGCCCCGGCGGAGAACACCCGCGACGGCCCCACGTTTTTCATCCGCGTGCAGCCCGCGCCGCACAGCCCGATCTTCCGCGCCGACTTTCTCCGCCGCGTTGTCGCGGAAGCGTGTTTCGCGCCGTCACCGCTCTACAACCCCGTCGCTGAAATCTGGTTCTACCATAACGCCGCGATCTTCCCCGCCACCGCCATCAAGGTCGACGGCCCGCACACCATCGTCGGCTCGCATCCCGGCACCCGCCTGACCAACCACTGGGAGCGCCTCGGCATCGCCTCGCTCGCGGTGATGGAGGCCTTCGCCCGCTCCAGTCCGGACACGCCAGCATCGGCGCCGGCCCGCCAACTCGTCGCCGAGAAAGCTTTCGGCGCCTGGCGCCGCCTGCCGCGTGGATTCTCCCCGGAATTCGACGCGCGCCTCCTCGCCGTCTGGCGCCGCCTGGATCGCCGGCGCAATCCCGCCGCTCTCGGTGGCGGCAGTTTCTGCCTCGCTGCGCGCCTGCTCGGCCCCGAGTTGGCCGGCAGACTGTTTCGCCGCCTCCAGAACGGCCCCTACTCGAAGTGCCGCACGCTGCCCGACGCCGATGTAGCACACCTGATGTCCCGGCTTCCCCCAGCCCTTCCCGCATGAGCCGTTGGCGCGATTCCTTCCGCCGTCTCGGCCTCGGCCGGGCGATCTATACCCTCTGGCACGCACCCAGAGCCTCGCTCGCACGCAGCCGCCGCGAAGGCGGCCCCTGGCAACAGTGGATCGATCGCCGCGGTCGCGAGTCCATGATGCGGGCCGCCGCGCACCTGCCGCCGCTTCCACCCGCAGGTTCCGACGCGCCCGAGGTGCGCTTTCTCACCGGCCGCCGTTTCTGGTATCAAACCGCCTTTTGCGCCTGGTCGCTCGCGCACCACTGCGGTCGCCCCTTCCGGATCGTGCTCTTCGACGATGGGTCGATCGATGCCGACTTGGCGCACGAGGCACAGCGGTTGTTCCCCGGAGTTCGCATCGTCAGCCGCACCGAAGCCGAGACGCGCCTTGAACGCGTGCTCCCGACCGGCCGCTTTCCCGCCCTGCGCGGGCAGCGCATCACCTACATTCACCTGCGGAAACTTACGGACTGCCATGCCGGTGAGGACGGTTGGCATCTCGTCCTCGACTCGGACATGCTCTTTTTCCGCCGACCCGACGCTCTGCTGCGCTGGACCGAAAAGCCCGTCGATCCCGTGCACATGCTCGATGTCTTCGATTCCTACGGCTACCCCGCGGACACGCTGCGCCGCCTTGCCGGCCGTCCTCTCCCCGCACGAGTCAACGTCGGCATCTGCGGCCTGCGCAGCGACGCGATCGACTGGCCCCGGCTCGAAGCGTGGTGCGCCGAGTTACTCGGAACTCATGGCACGAGCTACTATCTGGAACAGGCCTTGGTCGCACTGCTCCTCGCGAACGAGACACCCTGCGTTCTGCCCGCCGCCGATTACCGTTTGATGCCCGACGACGCGGAGTGTCGCGCCCCGACCGCGGCGCTGCATCACTACGTTGATCTCTCGAAACGCGGCTACTTCCGACACGCTTGGAAGCACACCGTGTCCGCGGCCCAAATCCGTCCGTCGTGATCGGCCGCTCCCACACTCCGGTTGTCTGGAGCCCACGCATCGCGCTGGGCGGAGCCCTTTTTCTCCACGTCGCCCTCGCCCTCGCCGCCTGGAGCATCGGCCCGGGTATGAATTCGGACTCCGCGACCGGATTTCTGCTCTGGGATAACTGGCGCGCGGGGACGCCGTGGAATCATCAAACCGCGCCGGATCCCGCGGACATCACCCGCGACATTTCGTTTTTCCAGGCATGGTGGAGTCCCGGGCAGTATCTGGCCGTAGCTCCGCTGCAGCTGTTCTCCCTCTCCCTCGGTGCCGCGATCGCCCTCGGCAGCTTGGCGTGGACGCTCGTCGGACTCGTGGGCTGGTGGCGGCTCTTCCAACGGTTCGGCTTCGCCGCCCCCGTCAACGCACTTGCGGTCGCTCTGCTCGCGTGCAACTGGACCCTGATCCGAAACTACGGCGACTACATGGGGGGCGAGCTCGCTCTCCTGGCCCTCGCCCCGTGGCTGATCCTCGGTCTATGGCGCACCGCCGACTCCCCCACTGCCGTGCGCATGTCGCTTGCGCCGCTGCTCGTCTGGGTGGGCGCGATCGCGAAAAATACGTTTCTGCCCGTCGCCGCCAGCGTGCTGCTCGCCCGCCGCTGGGACACACTGCAGCGCGCAACGTGGTCGCGGCGGACTCTGGAATTGGGCGCGATCGGCGCCGCCGTCGCACTCGGCCACGCGCTCTATTGGTTTACCTTTCTCCGTCATGGCTGGAATCCGGGATCGGGCGGCTTCACCGGCGTCAGCACGGAGGCCGTGCTCAACCTCGTTCGACTCGTTTCGTTTCCCGTCGGCGGACTGGTGGCTTTTCAGAATCTCGCGGGCCGCGTCTTCTTTCACCCCGCGGCCCCGCTCGCGCACAGCTGGAACGATCTTTGGCTGCTCCACCTCGGCGCAGGTCTGCTCTTCGGTGCCCTCGCCGTCTGGCTCGTGCGCCGGGAACTGCGCCTCCGGCCGCTCTACGGCCGGTTGCTCCTGGGCGCCACGCTCTGCTCGATCGGCTTTTTCGCGCTCATAGCGGTCACGCGTGAATCCAACGGACTTGAAGAGCGCTTTCTTCGCCCGTGCAGCTTCCTCTTTGCACCCGCCGCCGTGGCTGCGGCCGTTGATCACATTCGTCGGGCCGGCGGTATCGCGCTGATCGTTCTCCTCGGAGTTGGCGCCGCCTACGGGGCGACAAGCGGGGTGATTCGTGCGCGCCACCTCGCGCAGCTCGACCAGCGCAGCCCCCGCGGCATTTCGACCGCGCTCTCCGCTCCGGCGTTGGTGGAGTTGCGCCGGCTCGATACGGCGCTGCCGGCGGGATCGCTGCTCGTCGTCTCGTCACCCGACATGGCCCTGGAAATCCGACGCACGCGCCACTGGGCGACCCACCTCGATATGCAGACGCTCGAGAGTGTCGCGCCCTCCACCTTGCGCGGACGCGTGCCTGCCTTGGTCGTCGTGGCCGGACCGCAGGCCGCCCACGACGGCAGCGCGGCTGGGTTGCTGGCCCGCTTCGTGGACTACGCACCGTCGGACTGGACCCGCTATCCCATCGGCAACGCGGTGTTTTTCCGCGCCGGGCGGAGCGACTGACATGGACCGCACCTCGGATCCTTCAACGATGTCCCACCTGCGGACCGACGTGCCCGGACCGGCCGATGCCGCAAGCGTGCCGCCCAACTCTCGTCGGGAGGGTTCCAACGCGGACCGCATCGCCCCCACGCCGATCCGCGGCGAACACTACCGGCTCATCGATGCCTTCCGTGGCTTCGCGTGTTTGATGGTCCTGTTGTTTCACAGCCTTGTGGCCCATGTGCCCGAGCAGTTGCATCCCGCCCTGCGCCTGGCGACTCACGTGACCGGCGACGGCTGGCTGCATGTCTACACCTTCTTCGCGATCAGCGGCTGGTGCATCGCCGAACGCTGGAACCTCGCCGTGCGACGCGGCGAGTCGCCGGGGCACTTCCTCGCGGATCGGATGCTCCGGATTTTTCCGGTCTACGGATGTGCCGTGCTGTTCACGCTCGGCCTGCGCGTGGCGGCATCGTTCTTCAATCGCACGACGCTCACGGGCAATCTGCCCGACGGCTGGGCGGGATGGATCGGCACCTTCCTGCTGCTCGACCCGTATGTCGGCACGAAGCCCTATCTTGATGTCAGCTGGTCGCTGGTCTTCGAGGTCGGATTCTATGTCACATGTGCCGCCGGTCTGTGGGCGCTGGTGTATCTCCGGCTCCCGCCGCGACTCGTCTTTCTCGGCGGTGCGGGCACCAGTGCGATCGCCACGATGGTCGGCCCGGGTATTCCGTGGTTCGTGCTCGGTCTGTGGCCGCACTTCTTCGTCGGTGTGGCCGCGTGGTGCGCCACGCACGGATCGCAGCGTTGGGCGGGTTTCGCGGCCCTGCTCGGATTGGCGGCTCTCGGCGAGTTTGCTCCGCACGCCAACCCGACGACCCTGCACACGGCGACCATCGCCGCCCTGCTGCTCTGCCTCCTCCACCGCTTCGATGCGCGGCTCTCGGCGCTTCCAGGCATGCGTCACCTGATGGCCCTCGGAGTGATCTCCTACTCCGTCTACCTGATCCATGTTCCGGTGATGTCGGCGTGGCAGAATCTCGCCGCGCGTTTTGTGACCCCGAGTTCCGCACTCTTCATCCTGGTTTGGGTCGGCGGCCTCGCGCTCGCCTTGGCGGCATCCTGGCTCTTCGCCCGCGCCGTCGAAATGCCCCTGCTCCGTTGGCGCCGCCGGCTCCTCGCATGACCCCGCTGGTCTCGGTCATCGTCCCGTGTTTCAACGCCGCGCCTTGGCTCGGCGAGGCGATCGAGTCCGTGCTCGCGCAGACTCATCCGGCGATCGAGACGATCGTCGTGGACGACGGTTCGACGGACGAAAGCGTCGCGGTCGCCCGGCGCTACGCCCCGCGCGGCGTGCAGGTCGTCACCCAACCGAATCGCGGCGCCAGCGCGGCCCGCAATCACGGCCTGCGCCTCGCCCGCGGCGCGTTCATCCAGTTCTTCGACGCGGACGATGTGCTGGGTCCGGAGAAGATCGCGCTCCAACTGCGGCTCCTGGCCGATTCACCGGAGGGCTGTATTGCCGCCGGCCCGTGGGCGCGGTTCCACGACGACCGCAAGCTCGCGGTCACCACGCCCGAAGAGAACTGGCGCGATGCCGCGCCGGTCGACTGGTTGGCGCTCAATTTCGCCGGCCGCGGGATGATGCCCCCGGCCGCCTGGCTGGCGCCACGCACGCTCGTCGTCCAAGCCGGCCCGTGGGATGAACGACTGTCGCTCAACGACGACGGCGAGTATTTCTGCCGCGTCCTGCTGGCATCGCGGGGCGTCCGGTTCTGCCCCGACGCGTTGAGTTACTATCGTTCCAACGTTTCGGGCAGTCTGAGCCGCCGCCGGTCGGAAGCGGCGTGGCGTTCGGCCCTGCTCTCCCAGGAACTCTGCGCAACACACCTGCTCACGCATCAAGATTCGTCCGTCACCCGCCGTGCCTGTGCCGACCTTTTCCAACGCCTCGCCTACGCCGCGTATTCCGATGCACCGGCGATCGCCCGCGCAGCGGAGGAGCATGCGCTCCGTCATGGTGGTTCGACTCTGCGCCCCGAAGGAGGGCGACTTTTCCGCCTGCTCTCCGCCACTTTGGGCTGGAAACGAGCCCTCCGCCTGCAGGCCGCCGCCCGCCGATAACTCATGCGCCCGGAACTTTTCTTCCGCCCCTCCCTCGCCCTGGAGAGACTCGCACTCGCCGCGCACCGCCGACGGCGGCTGCGCCGGCTGCGTGGCACGCCCGCCGCGACCCTCAGCCTCGGCGAGATCGATTCGCTGGAACTGCTTGAGATCGCACGCGCCGGCAACCCGGCGGTCGTTTACGACATCGGAGCCAATGTCGGGACGTGGAGCCTGCTCGCGAAAGCGATCCTTCCGGGCGCGTGTATCCACGCCTTCGAACCGTTGGTCGCGCAGCAGGCGGAGTTCGCTGCGCGCTGTCGCGCCTGCACGGACATCCACCTCCACGGGGTGGCGCTTGGCGCCGCAGCCGCGACCCTCGAGCTCAACGTGCTCGATTTCGCCGATGCCTCGAGTTTCCTCGCGCCGCGCCCGGAGATGCTCGCCGAGTTCGGCCTCAAGCCCACGGAGCGCCGTGCCGTGCCGGTCTTCCCGCTCGATGCCTACCGGGCGGCGCACGCCTTGCCTGCCCCGGATCTGATCAAACTCGACGTGCAGGGCTACGAACTCGCGGTGCTCGCCGGCGCTACCAACTGCCTCGCGCATGCCCGTTATGTGCTCAGCGAGGTGAGCTTCCGCGAATACTACGCCGGCCAGCCTCTGTTCCACGATGTCGCCGCGTTCCTCGCGCAGCACGGCTTCCGGCTCCACGCGTTCTCCGACCCCACGCCGGTCGGACGGGAGATCGGGCAGACCGACGCCCTTTTCCTGAAGTCATGAGTCTCAAGCGTCCCCTGCGGATCCTTCTCTGCTGCCAGCAGTCGACGCAGCGTTACGCGGTTCCGGCGTATGCCTTCTGGGCGGAATATTTCCGCGGCGCATTCGCCGAGGCCGGTCATGCCTGTATCGAAGTGCCCGGGTGTGACTGGGCCCGCGGCCTGCTCCCGCTTCCGCCCGCGGAAGCGGAGTCGTGGCGCAGCGAAACGTGGGAACGCACGGTGGCATTCCTCCGCCGCGAACACCCGCGGCAACCGATCGACTTTCTGCTCGGTTACTTTTTTCCCGCGCAGGTCGAACCCGCCGCCGTCAGCGCCATCCGGGACCTCGGCATCCCGTGCGTAAATTTTTTCTGCGACAACGTCCGCGAGTTCCGCCGCATCCCGGAGGCCTACCGCCCGTTCGATCTGCATTGGGTGCCCGAATACAAGGCCCTTGCCCTCTACCGCGAGGCCGGCCTGCCGGTGCTGCACGCACCGATGGCGTGCTGGGTGCCGCCGGCCCAGCGGCGGCCGGTGGAACACGAGACGCTGCCCGTCACGTTCACCGGCACCCGCGACGAACAACGCGCCGCCCTGTTTGCCACCGCCATCGGCCTCGGCCTAGAAGTGGAACTGCGCGGACCTGGCTGGGAATCCGCCGCCACCGCACATCCATCGCCCCCACCGATGAATCGCGGCGTCGCCGCGATCGCGCGTCGGCAGCTGGACTACGCGCGCCAGCATGGCTGGCCCGCACTGGCCCGTAAACTCCAACAGTCGATCTCACCTCGCCCACCGATCGCCTTCGACTTCACCCGCTGGGCTCGCCCGTCGGCGTTTGGCGACGCCTACTGGCCATTGTTGCGCGAATGCACCGTCTGCCTCGGCGTGAACCGCTACCCATCCCTGCGCTCTCCGTTCGACCGCCCGGACACTTATTCCCGCCTTCGCGACATTGAGGCGCCCATGGCAGGCGCGTGTTATCTCACCGAGTGGACCGAGGGCATCGATCAGCTCTACGACCTCGGCGCAGAGATCGACACCTACCGCGACGCCGCTGAATTGGTCGCCAAGACCGAGGCACTGCAAGGCGACCCTAAGCGTCGGCGCCTGCTTCGCGCCGCCGGACAAACCCGCGCCCTGCGAGATCATTCCATCGCTGCCACCGTTAGCCGTATCGCCGCCACGCTCGGCCACACATAATCCCTCTCGCACGTGAATTTCCCACTCGGTCTTGACCGCATCCGCAACACCCGTGCCTGGCAGTTTCTCCGTGACCGGCGCTACCTGCACCGCCAACGCGACCGCGTGCGCTTCTATGCCTCGTTCGTCCAGGCCGGCGATCTGGTCTTCGACATCGGAGCCAACGTCGGCCACTACACGCTCGTCTTCCGTCATCTCGGCGCGCGCGTGGTCGCGGTCGAGCCGCAGGCGAATCTCGCTGCGCACCTTGCGCGACGCTTCGAGGCATCCCGAGTGACGATCGTTCGCACCGCGCTCGGCGCGGCGCCCTCTACCGCTATGCTGCACAAGGCGCCCGGCGAGTCCGAGATCGCTTCTCTCCGTGACGATGTGCAGGAGCGTAGCCGGTTCTCGGCAACCCACCGCTTTTCGGAAACGGAGGAGGTCCCAGTGACAACCCTCGATGCCCTCGTCGCTCGTTTTGGCACACCCGGCTTCTGTAAAATCGACGTCGAAGGCTTCGAGCGCGAGGTCCTCGCCGGCCTCAGCCGTCCCCTTCCGTTGCTCAGCCTCGAATTCAACCGCGAGTTCTGGCCGGAGACCCTCCAGTGCATCGCTCGACTCGAAACGCTGGGCTTTACCCACTTCAATTTCGTCCTCGGCACCGGAGCTTCCTTTGGGCACCCGACCTGGATGAACGCCGCCGACGCTGTGCGAATTCTGGAGCGCAATTCCGACCCGCTGCTCTGGGGTGACATTTACGCCCGGCCCCACTGAGGCATGCCTCCGTCCACCATTCTCATCATCACCAACGGCCCGCTCTGCCGGAACCCGCGGGTGCTGAAGGAAGCGACGACCCTCGGGGAAGCCGGTCACCGCGTCACCGTCCTCACGGTGCGGAACCACGCCGCTTCGGAGCCGCAGGACATCGCCCTGCTCGGACAGGCGCCGTTTTCCCGTGAGGTCGTCGAGATGCGCCCGGGGGCTGGGGCGGGCGCCTTTCGCCTTCGCCTGCAACAGCGCCTCGCCCGGGCGGCCGCACGCCGTTTCGGGTGCCAAACCCCGCATGCCCTCGGTCCCGCCGGGAACCTGCTCCGACGTGCCCACCGCCATCGCGCCGATCTCACGATCGTGCACAACGAAGTCGCGCATTGGGTGGGCACCCGGCTGCTGTCGGCCGGTCGACGGGTTGCCGCCGACATCGAAGACTGGCACTCCGAGGATCTCCTGCCGGCGGACCGCAGCGCGCGTCCGATCCCGCTGCTTCAGCAAACGGAGCGCCTGCTCCTCCACCGTGCAGCCTACGTCAGCACCACCTCCGAGGCGCTGGCCTCGGCACTGCATGCGCGCTACGGCGGACGCCGGCCGGACGTGATTACCAACTCTTTTCCGCTTCCCGCCGTCGCCGTCCCGTCCGCTCCACCCGTCTCTCTTCCGCGATTCTTCTGGTTTTCCCAGACCACCGGACCCGGCCGGGGACTGGAAGAGTTTCTCGCCGCTTGGGGGCAGACCTCCCGACCGTCCCAACTGGTCCTGCTGGGCGAAGTCCGGCCGGCCTATGCCGCCCATCTGCTCGCATCGCTGCCCGAGTCTCTCCGCTCCCGGATCACGTTTCGCCCCTTGGTTCCGCCGTCCGATCTGCCCGCCGTGATCGCGGAGCACGACATCGGCCTGGCACTCGAGCAAAGCTCGATTCCCAACCGCCACCTGACGATCACCAACAAGATCCTCCAATATCTGGGCGCCGGACTCGCGATCGTCGCCACGCCGACCGCCGGACAGCAGGAAGTGCTCGCCCCTGCGCCCGATGCCGGCCTCCTGCTGGAGTTAGACAATCCCGTGCGCGCGGCCGAAGCCCTCGACGCCTTTCTCGCCGATCCCGTCGCTCTTCTGACGCGGCGCCAGGCGGCACGCCACCTGGCCGAACAGCGTTACTGCTGGGCCCTGGAGGCCCCGCGCCTGCGCGCGCTTGTCGAACGCGCCCTTTCGGCCGCATCGTCATCCCCAAGGTGAATTCCCCCGCTTTTCGCCCCTCGCCCGAGGACGTCGTCATCGCGCCCAGCGAAGCCGCTTCCCAGCGGCTCTTCACGGGCGGGTGCCTCGCGCTCGCGGCCCTCTGCCTTTATCTGGTCTACCGTGCGGGCGGAGAGGTGACGGTCGACACCCTCTACGGGCTGCTGATCATCGTTCTCTCGGCGCTGCCGGCCCTTCGTTGGGCGCAGAAACGCCGCCTTTGGTTTCCCGCCTTCGAGATCGGTATGCTGACGTGCATCGCGTTTTACGCCGTGCCCCTCCTCGCCCGCCACTCGGAACTCGCCGGGTATTCCGATGCGGTCGTATCCGAGGCCAGCTTCTACGTCGTGACCTATCTCGCCACGGCAAATCTGGGGTTCTCGTGGGCCGCGCGCCGGATCGAGGCACCGCTCTGGGCCCGGGAGTCGATGCTTCCGAGCAAGGCCCTGCGCTACGTCCCGGCCGGCCTCGCGCTCAATACCCTGTATCTGGTCGTCCAGAACTTCACCACGCTGATCCCGGGCGAAACCCAAGGCACACTCCGCGCCCTTTTCTTCGGCATCGGCATTCTCAGCACGTTCGTGATCACGCGTCTCTGGGGCGCGGATCGGCTCACCTTCAACGAAAAGGTCTTCGCCGCCGCCAATCTCGGCGCGCAGGTCATCCTGCTTTTCTCCCAGCTCTACCTGATCAATGGCATCAGCCTCGTCGCGCTGGCGTTCATCTCCTACGCCGCCACCCGTCGGCGCGTGCCGTGGATCCCTCTGATCCTCTTCGCCATTCTGGCTTCCCTGCTGCATTTGGGAAAACCGCAGATGCGCCGCATCTACTGGGAAGAGCGCCGTGCCCTGCCGACGCTAACCGAGTTGCCCGGCTTTTACTCCGAGTGGATCGGCCACAGTCTCGCCATGCGCGACCTCGACACCAGAGAGCGCCTCGACTCGAGCAGCCTCCTGCAGCGCGCCTCGCTCATCCACATGTTGTGCCTGTGTGTCGAGCGTGTGCCCACCAACGTCCCGTATCTCGCGGGCGAAAGCTACTGGGACATCCCCGCCCTCTTTATCCCTCGCTTCCTCTGGCCGGACAAACCCTCCAGTCTGATGTCCAACGTAAGGCTCGCGATCTACTTCAACCTCGTCGACCCCGACGCCGCCTTCAGCGTCTCGATCGCGTTCGGTATGATCTCGGAGGCCTTCGTCAATTTCGGCGCATTCGGGGTCGCGCTCCTTGGTTTCGGCTTCGGCGTCTTCTATCGGCGCATGGCGCAGCTCTCCCTGCAGACCGCCCAGTTCTCCATCCTCGGCATCGCGATGATCCTGCTCACGGCCTGGAGCCTTCAGGTCGAACTGGTGCTGGCGACGTGGCTCTCGTCACTCTTCCAAGCCATGGTGGCGTGCATCGGCCTTCCCTTTGTGCTCCGTCGACTCTTCGGCTGATCGCGTGAAGCCGGCTTCCGCCAGCGCCGACACTCCGGCGCACCGCCTCGCGATCGTCCTCTCGCACCCCACACAATACTACAGCCCGTGGTTCCGCTGGCTGCGTGACCGGACCGAGCTCACGTTTCGCGTCTTCTACCTGTGGGATTTCGGCGTGACCGAGCGGCGCGACCCGAAGTTTCAAAAATCCTTCCGCTGGGACATCGACCTGTTGGGCGGCTACGAGTCGGAGTTCGTGCCGAACCGCGCCCGCGATCCGGGGACGCATCACTTTTTCGGTCTGCACAATCCCTCGCTCCCGTCTCGCCTCGCCGCCTTTGCGCCCACCGCCGTGTTGCTCTTCGGCTACAACTGGCGGACGCATTTCGGTGCGATCGCCTGGGCACGCCGTCGTAGCATCCCGCTCATCTTCCGCGGGGATTCCCATCTCCTCGGCCGGGAAACACCGGGGCTTCTCCGTCGCTGGTTTCTTTCGACGGTGTTCCGTCAGTTTGCCGCCTTCCTGCCGGTCGGCCTCGCCAATCGCCGCTACCTGCAGGCGTTCGGAGTGCCGGAAAAAAAGCTCTTCACCACTCCGCATGCGGTGGACGCC
>JACCED012454836.1_pt1 | contig 19960 bp, 21 predicted proteins | sample 7455021 | NCBI WGS metagenome assembly JACCED01 (sample SAMN15323456, study PRJNA562643) | freshwater metagenome | isolation source: river surface water | place: USA:Blue River Watershed | collected 2017-08-19
GGCAAATCCACCTTCATGAAGCTCACCACGGGTTTGAAAAAACCCAGCCGTGGTGAAATTTATGTCGATGGTCAGCCTGTCAACGGCCCGCTCAAAATCAGTGGCATGGCGTTTCAGTCCCCTTCGCTCTTGCCATGGCGCACCACACTTGACAACGTGTTGCTGCCCTTGGAAATCGTGGAGCCTTACCGCTCCAACTTCAAAGAGAAAAAGGCTGAGTACGAAGCCCGCGCGATTGACCTGCTCAAGACCGTCGGTCTGGGCGGCTACGAGCGCAAGTTCCCGTGGGAGCTGTCAGGCGGCATGCAACAACGCGCCAGCATTTGCCGCGCGTTGATTCATGAGCCCAAGATGCTTTTACTCGACGAGCCGTTTGGCGCGCTCGACGCCTTCACCCGCGAAGAGCTGTGGTGCACGTTGCGTGACTTGCACGCCATGCAAAAGTTCAACGTGATCTTGGTCACGCACGACTTGCGCGAGTCCGTCTTCTTGGCCGACACCGTGTATGTGATGAGCAAGAGCCCAGGCCGCTTTGTGGTCAAACGTGACATTGATTTACCTCGCCCCCGCGACTTGGAGGTGACGTACACCCCCGAGTTCACCAACATCGTTCACGAGCTGCGCGGCCACATCGGCGCCATGCGTAAAGACGGTACCAACCTCGGGCAGTGAAACACCATGAATCAAAAACAACTTGAAACTTGGGCGCCTTGGGGCCTGCTGATCCTCACACTGGTGTTGTGGCAAGCCGCCTGCTCGCTCTTTAATGTGTCTGAATTTGTGTTCCCCTCGCCTCTGCGCATTTGGGAACAAATGGTCGAATACCGCGACGTCATTGCTGGCCATGCGTGGCGCACCTTCTGGGTGACCATGGTGGGCTTTGGCATTGCCATTGTGGTGGGTGTGCTGCTGGGCTTTGTCATTGGCAGCTCACGCTTGGCTTATGCCGCTGTGTACCCGCTCATGACTGGCTTCAACGCTTTGCCCAAAGCGGCGTTTGTCCCGATCTTGGTGGTGTGGTTTGGCATTGGCGTGGGGCCAGCCATCTTGACTGCTTTCCTGATCAGCTTCTTCCCCATCATGGTGAACATCGCCACCGGCTTAGCCACACTCGAACCCGAACTCGAAGACGTGCTGCGCGTGTTAGGCGCCAAACGCTGGGACGTGTTGGTGAAAGTGGGCTTGCCCCGCTCGATGCCTTACTTTTACGGATCGCTCAAAGTGGCCATCACCTTGGCGTTTGTGGGTACCACCGTGTCTGAGATGACAGCGGCCAACGAAGGCATTGGCTACTTGCTCATTTCTGCGGGCTCGGCCATGCAAATGGGCTTGGCCTTTGCGGGCTTGGTCGTCGTGGGTGCCATGGCCATGATCATGTACGAGTTGTTCAGCATGATTGAAAAGCACACCACGGCCTGGGCACACCGCGGTTCACAAAACCACTGAGTCAGAAAACTGCAGCGCCGCCAAACTGGCATACAGGCCCGCACGCGCCATCAACTCGGCGTGTGTGCCCTGCTCTACCAAGCGGCCATGCTCTAGCACCCAAATGCAGTCGGCTCGCTGCACCGTGGCCAAACGGTGCGCAATGACCAAGGTCGTGCGGCCTTGCATGGCCTTCTCTAAAGCGGCTTGCACCATGCGCTCGCTGTTGGCGTCCAAGGCGCTGGTGGCTTCGTCCAACAGCAACATGGGTGGGTTCTTCAAGATGGCTCGTGCAATCGCAATGCGCTGACGCTGCCCGCCCGACAAGCGCACACCTCGGTCACCCAAATACGTGTCAAAGCCTTGGGGCAGTTCGTTGATAAATTCCGTGGCAAACGCAGCCTCTGCTGCCGCATGCACAGCTTGGTCGGTGGCATCGGGTTGGCCGTAGCGGATGTTCTCAATCACCGTGCCCGAAAACACCACGGGCTCTTGCGGCACCACGCCAATGCGCTGACGCAAGTCGTGCAAGTCCATCTGTTCAATGGCCACGCCGTCTAGCAACACCTCGCCTTGCTGAGGCGCATAAAACCGCATCAACAAAGAAAACAGCGTGGTCTTGCCTGCACCACTGGGGCCCACAATGGCTACGGTTTGCCCAGCATGCACTTCGCCCGTCAAGCGATTGAGGGCGCGCTGTGCGGGCCGCGACGGGTAGTTGAAACTCACCTCTCGCAGCACCAAGCTTGACCCTTGTGTCGGCCAAGGCGCATGCTGCGGCTGCTCGGGTGAACGCACATCCGATTGGGTGTGCAGCAACTCCATCAGCCGCTCGGTCGCGCCTGCGGCGCGCAACACATCGCCATACACCTCACCCAACACTGCAAAGGCACTGGCCAGCAACACCACGTACACCACGGTTTGGCCCAGCTCACCCGCGGTGGTTGTGCCCGCACGCACCGACAGTGCGCCCATGTACAAACCCCACAACAAAGCAGCACTCGATGCCATGATGATGAAGCCCACCAAGGCCGAACGCGCCCGCACACGGCGCAGCGATGTGGCCAGCGCTTGCGCGGTTGAGCTGCTAAAGCGCAAGGCCTCGCGCCGCTCGGCCGTGTAGCTTTGCACCACCGAAATGGCATTCAGCACCTCAGACGCCATGGCACTTGAATCAGCCACACGGTCTTGGCTGGCACGCGACAGGCGGCGCACGCGGCGGCCCAAATACACACTCGGAAACACCACCAGCGCCAGCACCCCAATCACCTGCAACATCAGCCAAGGGTTGGTCCAAATCAGCATGGCCATGGCGCCCACGCCCATCACCGCATTGCGCAGCCCCATCGACAAAGACGAGCCCACCACGGTTTGAATCAGGGTGGCGTCGCTCGTCAAACGCGACAACACCTCGCCCGACTGCGTGGTTTCAAAAAACGTGGGGCTTTGCTGCAGCACATGGGCATAGACCTTGTTTTTCAAATCGACCGTGATCTTCTCGCCCAGCCAGCTCACCATGTAAAACCGTGCCGACGAAAACACGGCCAACGCCGCAGCCACCATGAACAGCTCAACAAACTGAGTCGCCAGTACCTCAGGAGCAGCCTGCTCAGCCAAGCCTTGGTCAATCAGCGTACGCAGTGCCCACGGAAAGGCCAAGGTTGTGCCTGCGGCTAGCAGTAAGAACACGCCTGCGAGAGCAACTTGCACACGATAGGGACGAATGAATGGAACCAGTCCAGACAGCGATTGCGGTGAGGGTTTCATAAATAAAGTAAAGCTGCCATGGCCACCAGTGTAGGGAACAACGCCCCCACCAGCAAACCACCTGCCCCCACCGACGCATCGGCAAAACCTGCACGTAACAAGGCCACGCCTGCGGGGTTGGGTGCATTGGCTATCACCGTCAAGCCACCGCCTGCCACCGCCCCCGCCACCAAGCTGTATTTGGCTTCGTAAGAGATATCCAAAATCAACGAACCCAAATACGTCAGCGCTGCGTTGTCGGTAAAGGCCGTCAGCACCGTGGTGCCGTAAAACAAAGCCTGCGGGTCCATGGTCGACACAATGGGTTGCAGCCACCATTGCTGCATGCCACCCAACACCACCAAGCCCGCCAGGAAAAAGCCGACCAGCAAAGCCTCTTTCAAAATCAGCGGGTTTTGATAGCGTTCATAGGCTTGTGTAAACCCCATGAACATCACAAACAGCCCTATGAACGCGACAGGGTAATGCGCCAAAGCCACCACCGCCGCCAAAAAGCCCAAGTGCACCAACACGACAGACTTGGGAATGGGCTCAGACACAGGCACCTCATCTGCTGACGTGTTCACGCCCAAATGGTGGCGCAAAAAGTACACCGCCACAGTGGCGTTCACCAGCACAGCCAGCGTCGCCTTCCAACCAAACTGGGCAAACATAAAAGCGCTGTCCCAATTCCACACATTGGCCACCATCAGCACAGGCGGTGCGGCATACGAGGTGAGCGTGCCACCTATCGAAATGTTCACGAACAAAACGCCCAAAGCCAAATACTTCACCCGCTCTGGGACTTCGGGGAGAAACACTTGCGGGGCCAACATCAGCGCGGCAATGGTCATGGCGGCGGGTTCGGTGATGGCCGAGCCCAGCACAGGCACAACGCACAAGCACAGCCATGCTTTGGCCAATGAAGCCCGCATGGGCATGAGGCGCGACAGGGCATCCACCGCTGAAATGACAAAAGTCAAAATGGGTTTTGATGCCGCCACCACCATCACCACAAATACAAACAGCGGCTCGGTGTATTGACGCGACTCGGCATACGCCAGCGCTTGCGTGCCGTCTTTTAGCCAAGCCATGCACACAATCAGGACGATGGCCCAAAAGCCAAACACCACCTCGACTTCACCCAAGAGGTGAAACAAGCCAGCATGCTCAGGGTAACGATGGGACAGCCGCTCAAAGAACTTGGCGGCAAAGGTATGAATCAGGGCCACTGCAAACAGCACAGCAGCCACCCACTCCATAGAAATAGGGGTCATAGCAAACACAGGTTTTTCCGCGTGGCGGCCCGACCGACGCTAAACCTGTTGACTCACCATTAAGTCAACACCCACGTTGATTCTAATGAACGCAAATTAACAATACATTTGCAGTTGATATAAACATTGCTCTTTGGCCATCGACATTGACATGTCCTACAAACGTAAAAAACAAAATTTAAACGCACATATCGCTGCCCTGTGCATTTGGACGGCAGCGTGGGTACTTCTGTTCACTTTAGACGGCACATTCAATTTAGCGAATTTGTCATTACTTCTTGTGCTTGCCAGTGCAGTGGCTGGAATGTTTTTATCAACAAGCATGTCTCTGCTAGTTAGCTCACTTTTTGTTTTACTTTTTAACTGGTTTTTTATTGAACCTCGTCACACACTGAATGTGCATCTTCACCAAGATGCATTGCTGCTCATTACTATGTTGGGCGTAAGCACGGTTGTCAGTTATCTCATGTCTAGGCTTAGACTGGCAGCAGAGCGCGAAGCTGAACACGCTGAAGCAGCTGAAAACATGCATCGGTTGAGTGAAACATTGCGCGAAGCAGCCAACACACAAATCGGAGCAAAGTTGCTGCAAGAATTTATAGAAGAAAAATCCAACCATCGAGTCTCTGTTTTACTGGCTGAGAATTCACTCGTGATAGGAAACGTCGATGCTGTAGATCAACAAGGACTCTGGGCCTGTGTACAGCAATTTTCGGCTCTAGGTCCTGGCTCTGGTCGGCATGAAAACCAAATGACGATTTTTTTACCCATTCGTGGCCATGCGCGTGCATTAGGAGCGATCGCCATTCACCGACACGCCGCCAAGCCTTTGGACACGACAAGACTACAACTCCTGCAACAAGCTTGCGACCTATTTGGCTTAGAAATTGAACGCGCACAAAGCGTTCAAGTAGCCAAACAAGCTGAACAAGACGCACAAACACAGAGCTTACGCAACACATTGCTCACCTCGATCTCACACGACTATCGAACCCCACTGGCAAATTTGATGGGGGCTGCCTCTGCCATCCAAGATCAAGGACAAAGATTGGGTACAGAAAAAATCCAAGCCCTTGCCCACACCATCATCGGCGAAGCGCAACACCTGCATCGCATGACCACCAATACATTGCACTTGGCACGCTTAGATGCAACGCCCTTGCAAATCAAAAAAGATTGGGAATCCTTGCACGAACTTTTAGGTTCAGTTCTTGCCAAAACACGGCAGCGCTACGCGAATCGTCAAATCGATGTAAACATTCCAGAAACCCTGCCGCTCATTCACTGCGATGCCATCTTGTTGGTTCAACTCTTTGACAATCTGCTTGAAAACGCCGCCAAGTATTCACCCGAAAGTTCAGCCATTCAAATTCACGTGCTCGCGCACACATCATCTATCGAACTACGGGTGATCGACAACGGACGAGGCATTCCAGATGAGTGGAAAACAAAAGTCTTTCAAGCCTTTGAGCGCGTGCACGAACAAACCGCACAAGCAGATGCGAGTGAAACACATCAGCTGCGAAGAGGCGTAGGTGTCGGCCTTGCTGTCTGTCAAGCCATTGCCAAAGTCCATGATGCAAAAATCTGGGTGGAGGACCACAGGCCACAAGGAACTGAACTTTGCGTGTCGTTCCCCGTCAATACTCAGCCAGCATTACTGGCCCAAGAAATTTAAACCATGGCACTTAAAGTGTTGCTTGTCGAAGATGACCGTGAGTTGCGCACAACGCTGGCGGATGCCCTGCGGGTGGAAGGTTACGAGGTGCTCACCAGCAGCAGCGCTGCCGATGGACATGCGGTGCTTAGGCATGCAGCCAGCTCAGCACAACCTTTAGATCTATTGATACTTGATTTGGGATTGCCCGATGGCGACGGCAAAGATTTACTGCAAACGGTCAGAGCACAACACACCTTACCCATATTGATTATTTCCGCCCGTCATGACGATGGCAGCAAAGTCAAGCTGCTTGATGCAGGGGCTGACGATTACTTGGTTAAACCTTTCAGCATCAGTGAACTTTTGGCGCGCATGCGCGTCACGCTACGCCACCGCGGCACAGTGGTTCTTGCTCCACAAACGCAATACGAATGCAGCTCGCTCAAGATCGACTTGGCGAAACACAATGTCATCAAAGACGGGCGGCCTATTCATCTCACACCCACTGAATTCAAACTTCTCGCTAGGCTAGTCCGCCAAGCGGGTCAAGTAGTAACGCATCGGCAATTGTTGTTAGATGTTTGGGGAACTGAGTTTGTAGAACATACACACTACTTGCGGCTTTATATGGGGCAACTCAGGGCCAAACTTGAAGCGAATCCAACGGAGCCAACGCTGTTGCTCAATGAGCCTGGTGTGGGGTACAGGCTCGCAGACGAGCGGACCTAACACGACACTTATGCGTTCCTAACGCTGGATCTGGCAACCTGCAAGCACTTAAATAGGAGTGCTCATGTCAAGCTTAGATTCCAGCGATCCCAACTCACATATCAAGCCACAGTCCACCGCAGCTTTGACGCTCGGTGCCATTGGCGTTGTGTATGGCGATATTGGTACCAGTCCGCTATACACCGTCAAAGAAGTGTTTTTGCCAACAACAGGCATTGCAATGACACCTGAAAATTTAATCGGTGCGGTGTCCACCATCTTTTGGGCGTTGATGCTCATCGTCACACTCAAGTATGTCATCTTGATTTTGAGAGCCGACAACCGTGGTGAAGGCGGCGCTTTAGCTTTGACGGCATTGGCAGCCAATGCCGTCAAACATCACACCAAACTACGGCACTTTTTATTGCTACTCGGTTTGTTTGGTGCCACCTTGTTTTACGGCGACAGTGTGATCACGCCCGCTATTTCTGTATTAGGCGCGATGGAGGGACTACAAGTCATTGCGCCAAGTCTCGAAGCTTATGTCGTTCCAGCCTCACTGGCCGTACTGATTGCCCTGTTTGTTATGCAACGTCACGGCACACACTTTGTCGGCAAGTTCTTTGGCCCCATCATCGTGCTGTGGTTCTTAATCTTGGGTGGCACTGGAATTGCCCAAATTATCCAAGCGCCTGCGATTTTGGAAGCGCTTAACCCAGTTCATGCAGCAAATTTTTTGTTGGCCAGAGGTCCATTTATTTTGATGGCTATAGGCGCGATTGTTTTGGCGCTAACAGGCGCTGAAGCCTTGTATGCAGACATGGGCCACTTTGGCCGCAAACCCATCCAAATTGCATGGATGGGCTTGGTGTTGCCCTCCCTCGCTTTGCATTACATGGGTCAAGGCGCATTGCTCATGCACGATGCATCTGCGATTGAAAACCCGTTCTTTCGCATGTTTCCTGATAGCTGGCTCATCCCAGCTGTGATGCTCGCCACTATGGCCGCCATCATTGCCTCACAAGCAGTGATCTCAGGCGCATACTCAATGACAAAGCAAGCTATTTTGCTGGGATTTCTGCCGCGCATGGACATCAAGTACACCTCTGAACAAGAGGTAGGCCAAATCTATATGCCAGGCGTGAATTGGATTTTGTTAGCTGGTGTGGTTGCGGCCGTGCTGGCTTTTCAAAGCTCATCTGCCTTGGCTGGCGCGTATGGCATCGCTGTCACACTCACCATGGTCATCACCACCATCATGACTTTCTTTGTGGTGCACAACGCTTGGAAAATGCCAACCCCTTTGGCTGTGGTGGCAACACTTTTCTTCTTGAGCATTGATCTTTTCTTGTTTGCAGGTTGCATCATCAAATTTTGGGATGGTGGCTGGTTCCCGCTTGCGCTCGGATTGAGCTTGTATCTGGTGATGACGACTTGGTCAAAAGGCCGCGAGTTGGTTGTGGAGACCATTCGACGCGATGGATTAGACCTGAAGGCTTTCATTCAACACATCGACGCAGGCACGCCTCACTTGGCCAAACGCACAGCAGTCTATGCCGTTGCCAATCCAGAAACCGTACCGCAAGCCTTACTACACAACATGAAGCACAACCAAGTGCTGCACGAAAAAAACATCATCTTGACGGTTGTTTTTGAAAATGACCCATGGATTTCTGACGCGCAACGCGTCAAGGTTGAACGTCTCAGCGAGCACTTTTGGCAAGTCTGGGTGCGTTTTGGTTTTATGAATACACCCGATGTGCCAAAGGCTCTGACCTTATGCACGCCACGAGGCCTAGACATCCCAATCTTTGAAACCTCATATTTTCTCAGCCGTGAAACTGTGGTCTCTACGCCTGGAGGCGGCATGGCGCAATGGAGAGAAAAACTCTTTTCAGCCATGACACGTAACTCGGGCGGCGTCGTGGAGTTTTTCCACCTGCCTGACAACTCTGTCGTTGAACTTGGCACAAGGGTACAAATATGATCAAACACACACTCCCCATCACGCTCAAACTCACAGGTAAGAAGGGCTTAGACCCCCATGTATCGGCAGAGCTTGCGATGACAGCAGCAAAATTTCATAGTCACGTCACAGTTGCTGCGCATCAACAAACTGTCGACGCCAAATCAGTTGCACAAGTCATGGCACTGGGGGCTCAACATAATGACTTGATTGAGCTACACGCAGAAGGCGAGGACGCGCATGCCGCGATCAACGCACTTATAGCGGTCATTCAAAAATAATTGACTTGCACACATTCAAAAGCCGCTTGAACAGCGGCTTTTTTTACGTCTTTTATATTCATTAAAAACCATAACTTCGTCGAAAATCTAGTGTTATTTCGATAAATTCACCGAAATTACGAATATCATCAAACCCACTTTCGCCCGGCTCAAATAACCCTATGGTGCAGCCGGATTTCCTTTATTTGAATGGCGATACCCCATGGCATCTACGACAAACCACAACGCCGAGCACCACCAAGCTGGCACGACCTTCTCAGACAAGCTCTTTCTGGCTTTTTTAGTTGTCATCATTGCCGCCGTCACTTGGCTTGGCGTGGTGAACTACAAAGAAGCACTCAAAGTTGAAGACGCCAAAAGCAACGGCGAAGCTTGGGTGGCCTGGTTAACCGAAACAGGCACCACACGCTTTGAAGCAGACACCAAGCATGCAGCTTGCAAAGGCGGCGTCAAGGCACCAGCCGACGCCAAGGCCGACACACCCGGCACTTGGGGCGTTTGCTTAGCTCACATCATGGCTAACACCGAATTGAAAGACCAAATCAATACGTTTTTCAACAAGGCACCACACTTTGTGGCAGCTTGCGATCCCAAAGATCGCACCTTGATGGGCGCGATCTTGTTGGAAGACTTGATGCCCACCCCTCCAGGGTCGGCCACACCATTCGTTGCATCACAGCTGCTGGAAACCGACAGCATTGACTACAAGATGCAGTTGCGCCTTTCCGTATGCGACAAAGGCGGCTATGCCATCAAAGTTGCTGAGTTTGAATTCTGAGGTCTGACATGAATACAACTACCAAACAAGACAAATTTCTAGAAGACCTCGACGTCAAAGCCATCCTAGGCCAAGACGTAGAAGCCAACATCGACCGCAACTTGCCCATGCGCAAGTGGCTTTACTCATGGTTGCTCGACCCAAACATCCCAGGCAACTTCCAAAAAGAGTTGGACAAATGGATCAGCTACCTGATCATCATCAACTTGTTCACGCTGATGTTCGAACACGTGCCTGCGGTCTACGAACCGTATCGCATGTGGTTTGAATTCTTTGACATTTTCTCGGTGGCGGTGTTCACCATTGAATATGCTTTGCGTTTCTATCTCGCACCAGAAGACGAAGAGTTTAAAAACCGCAAAAATGCCCGCTTGGGTTTTGTCACCAGCCCCTTCGCCATCATTGACTTCTTGGCTGTGGCGCCTTTCTACCTGCAAGCCTTCATTCCAATTGATTTGCGTGTGTTGCGATTCCTGCGACTGCTGCGAATCATGAAGCTGTTCCGCGTCTTGATCCCAGCTATCGCTGAATTCAAAGAGCTTAACCAAGGCCGTACGTTCCGCCAAAAGGTTCACGCCTTGGTGTTCCCCAGCAACTACGGCGGCACCATGCAACACATCTTTGAAGTGTTCATTGGTGTGTGGGTGATCTTGTCTGTGATGGCGGTGATCTTGGAGTCGGTCAAAAGTATCAACTACATCTTGCATTTGCAGTTTGTGATCTTGGATGCTGTGGCCGTGGCCATCTTCACGGTGGAATACTGCATGCGCATGTACTCTTGTGTGGAAGAGCCTGGCTATAAAGGTGCTTTCTTGGGTCGCGTGCGTCAAGCCAAGAACCCATCTACCTTCATCGACTTTTTGGCCATCTTGCCCTTCTTCTTAGAAGTGTTCTTGCATCACCTCATCGACTTGCGGTTCTTGCGAGTGTTCCGTTTGGCACGATTGCTCAAACTCACACGCGGCAGCGATGCCACAGCCGTGTTGGTCAAAGTGGTGGTGCGCGAATGGCCTGTCATGGGTGCGGCCACCTTCATCATGATGTTGCTGTTGGTTTTGACGGCCAGCTTGGGCTACTTGTTTGAATACGATGCTCAGCCTGAGAAGTTTGAAAACATTCCTACTTCTATCTACTGGGCGGTGATCACTTTGGCCTCTGTGGGTTATGGCGACATTTCACCTGTCACACCAATGGGTCGCGCCATGACCAGCATCTTGGCTCTGTTGGGTATCGGTATCTTCGCCATTCCTGCTGCTTTGTTGGCTTCTGCCTTCAGCGATGAATTGGTCAAAGAACGTGACCAGCTCAAAGCCAAACTGTTTAGCATCTTGAAAGACGGTCACATCACCGAGGCGGAAGCGGCCATCATCCGTGCCGAAGCCAAGCGCCTGCATTTGACTGTGGAAGAAGTGAATGCTTTGATCGAAGTGGTCATCAAAGAGCACGAGCTCGAAGAGCGCAACCCACTGCCCATCCACAAAATTGCAGAAAACCCAGCCTTGGCTGTGGAGCACTACAAAGTCTTGTTGGGCCAAATCCGACAACTTGGCGTGCAAGTGGATGCTGCGAAGTTTGACCAAGCAGCACAGCAAGGCGACCGCCTGTCTGCCAACGAATTTGCTTTGTGGCAAAAAATCCAAGGTAAGGCTTAAGCCCCAAACAAAGCGGCCACGCTTGACTGTGTGGCCGCTTTTCTATTCCGACATGACACACTCTCAATTCGTTAAATCTTCGCCATGACAACAGGCTTCAAGCAAACACTGATGGAAATCCTGGACGGCTCGCCCAAGCACGCAGCCAGCCGTTTCGTCGAATGGGCCATCACCTTGGTCGTGCTGGTCAACTGTTCTGCGGTCATTCTGGATTCCGTCCCTGAAATTCATGCCGAGTTCAAAGACTTCTTCCACGAGTTGGAGTTCTGGAGCGTGATGTTCTTTACGGGTGAATACATTGCACGCGTTTGGTCGCTCGGTGCCAAATACGACAAAGCGCATGGCGGCGCATGGAAAGGTCGTTTCCAGTACATGTTCAGCCCATTTGGTTTGGTCGACTTCTTTGCCACCATGCCCTATTACATGCACATCTTCATGCCGGGTCTGGACTTGCGCATCTTGCGCGTTCTGCGTTTGCTGCGAATTTTGAAGCTCTCCAAGTACAACACCGCGCTGCAAGACTTGTTTCATGCCATTCATTCCGAACGCCAAGCGTTTGGCTCGGCTGTGTTCTTACTGACCATCGCCACCATCGTTTCCGCCTCGTTGATGCACTTCGCAGAAGGCCATCACCAACCCGAGTTCTTTGGCACGATTCCTCATTCGATTTACTGGTCCATCGTGACCATCACATCAGGCTACGGCAACGTTGAACCCATGACCAAGGCTGGCGAGAGCATTGCGCTGATCACTGGTTTCTTGGGTGTGTGTATGGCCGCCATCATGACGGGTATCGTGGCCTCGGCCTTCTCCAACCAAGTGGCACGTAAGAAAGCCGCGTTTGAAGCACAGCTGCGCGAAGTCTTCAAAGACGGCAACATGTCCGAAGAAGAAAAAGAAACACTGCAACGCTTGCAAGCACACTATCGCCTCAGCGATGAGCAGGTCGAAGCCATGATGCTGCGCGCCAAAAACAAATCGTCCGGCAATGAATGAGCGCACCATGAATACCGCAGCCGCTAACCTCTCAACCTACCAACGCATCAAGCGCCGCACCTTCGAAATCATGGAAGGTGAAGTGCCTGATAAGTACAGCCACTTTGTCGAAATCTTCATCGCCCTCTTGGTGGTGGCCAACGTGATTGGCATCATCTTGGAGTCGGTTCCAGAGATTCACGAAGCCTTCATGGCCGAATTCCACGCATTTGATGTTTTCAGCGTCGTCGTGTTCTCTATCGAATTTGTGCTGCGCGTCTGGTCATACAGCGAAAAGTACATCCACACGGGTGGCACGGCTTGGCAAGGACGCAAAGAATATGTGTTCAGCTTTTACGGCATCATCGACTTTGTGAGTACCGTGCCCTTTTATTTGCAGCTGCTGTTCCCTGGCGCAGATTTGCGCGTGCTGCGTATGTTCCGCTTGATGCGAATTTTCAAACTCTCACGCTACAACAGCGCGTTTGAAGACATGGTGGCAGCGGTCAAGGCGGAGAAAGATTCGTTCTCGTCTGCCGTGTTCTTGCTGTTCATCAGTTGCTTGCTGTTCTCTTCCCTGATCTACATCATCGAAGGCCATGAGCAACCAGAAGTTTTCCCTTCCATCCCTGCGGCGATGCACTGGTTTGTCATCACCATCATCTCAGGCTGGGGCAACGTAGACCCTGTGACTTTTATCGGCACAGTTTTGGTGATCCTGACGCAAATCTTGTCGATCGCCTTGGCTGCGATTTTGACGGGTGTGGTCGCCACCGCTTACACCGCGCAAGTCGAGCGTCGCCAAGCCTTGTATGAAATGGAAGTTCGCTCTGTGCTGTCCGACGGCGTGGTCACAGAAGAAGAACAAGCCAAACTTAAACTCATGCAAGCCAAGCTGGGCATGTCTGACGAGCAGGTCGAAGCCATCAAGCACCAGATGGAAGAAGAAAAGCACATCGCTGAAGCCAACAAGCAATCCAAGTAACTCACAACGAAAGTCATTATGGACAACGGCGCATATCAAAAATACAAGCAAGAAAACCCAGACGTTTACACACCTCTGTCAACTTACGACTACATCGACCAATTTGTGCACACCCTCACAAATGCCGAATTGGTCGTGTGCGTTGTGGCGGTGGTTCTGGCCTTGTTCGCTCTCTACAAGATCTTTGCCAAAAGTAAAGACAAACATTCTGACGATCACAAAGAATAAGGCATACAACCATGAGCGAAGTTCCAGAAACCGAATTGCCAGAGCACGGCAACGATCCTTTCCGCACACGATGCGCCATGTTGGTATCGGCTTTAGCCATGTGCTTAGCCATCGCCAGCTTGGGTGGAAACAATGCGGCCAAAGAAAGCATGAGCCACAACATCTTGGCATCTAACGCATACGCGTTCTACCAAGCCAAGAACATCCGTCAAACCGACTACAAGTTGGCCGCTGACGACCTGCGCATTCAACTCGCCAACGAGAAACTATCACCTGCAGCCAAAGCGATTGCCGAGAAAAAGCTCGAAGGCTACGAAAAAAACATCGCTCGCTACGAGTCAGAACCTGAAACTGGCGACGGCAAAAAAGAGCTGATGGAGAGAGCCAAGGAGCACGAACACGAGCGCGACATTGCATTGCGCCAAGACCCTTGGTTTGACTATGCCGAAGCCTTGTTACAAATTGCCATCGTGTTGACTTCGGTGGCCATTTTGACGGGCGCACAAGTGCTGTTTTGGGTCCCTTGCGGCCTGGGCATGTTGGGTATTTTGTCCACCATCAATGGTTTCTTGCTCTTTATCTAAATGCATTTGATCTGACGCAAAGGCCCCTTAACTGGGGCCTTTTTTATACGCCGCCAACACCACGTTACGGGAAAATAAAACCATGACCGAGCACACACTCAAACCACAAGCCTCCTTGCTGGCACTGACCTACAAATGGCTGTTTGACCCCGAGTACAAACGTGGGTTCAACCACACGGTTGAGCGTTCTATCGCCTTCCTGATCGTGGCCAGTGTGATTGCGGTCTTGATTGAAAACACACCCGAGATTTACAACAGCTACGCAGGTTATTTCCACTGGTTTGATGTGATCACGGTGGGCATCTTCACCGCCGAATACGTGCTGCGTGTCGCCACCGCACATCTGCACCCTGACTTTGCTGGCAAAAGCTTCCCGCGTGTGCGCTATGCGTTCAGCTTTTATGCACTGATTGACCTGATTGCGATTGCGCCGTTTTACTTCGCGCGCTTTGTCGATGTGGATGTGGAAATGTTGCGCGTGCTGCGAGTGATGCGACTGGCACGGATGTTCAAGTTGTCGCGCCAAATCATTCCTGCATGGAAAGAATTTCAAGAGCTCAATGCGGGCCGCAGTTTTCGCGCCAAAGTGTTTGCCATGCTGGAGCCGACTGGCCACTCAGGCCGATTGCACACCTACATCGACAACTTCATTGTGTTTTGGGTGGCCTTGTCCATCACGTGCGTGGTGTTTGAAACCGTCGCCTCAGTGCATGTGCTGTTTGCACCCGAGTTTTATGTCATCGACGTGATGGCCTTCACCATCTTCACCATCGAATACATCGCCCGCGTTTACTCAGCACCAGAAAACCCCAAGTACCGCCATCGGGTGGCGCGTTGGGCGCACATTCGCTCGGGTCAAGCCATCATCGACTTGCTGGCCATCTTGCCGTTTGTGCTGGAAAGTTTATTCAGCCAACATCTCGACTTGCGCTTCTTGCGTGTCTTCCGTTTGATGCGCATGCTCAAACTCACACGTTACACCTCTGCCATGGAAACGCTCTACAAGGTCGTGCTGCGTGAATGGCAAGTCATCTTTGCTTCGGTGTTTGTGATGATGTTGTTGGTGGTGCTGACTGCCAGCTTGGGCTATTTGTTTGAGCACCCTGCACAGCCCGATAAATTTGAAAACATCCCTCAGTCGATTTACTGGGCAGTGGTCACACTGGCCTCTGTGGGCTATGGCGATATCTCACCCATCACCCCGATGGGGCGTGCGCTAACGGTGGTGTTGGCTCTGGTGGGCATTGGCATCTTTGCCATTCCTGCAGGTTTGTTGGCTTCTGCCTTCACTGACCAATTGCGCATTGACCGTGACGCCTTCAAGCAACGCCTCATGATGGCCTTTCAAGATGGCTTGTTGAATGGTTCGGAGCGCGAGCTCATTGCCGCTGAGGCCGAACGTTTGCACTTGTCGCACGAAGAAGTCAAACGTCTCACCGAAGAAGCCCGTGCCGAGTTTGACGCCAAAGAATCTGAAAACAAAACACCAGCCAATGGCTTGGTGCTAGATGCCAAAGCACACCCCGCTCTGGCGGCAGCACAGTTCAAACTGTTGGTCGATCAACTCAGATTAATTGCCCAAGCCACTGGCGAAAACACACTGCGCCACAGCTTGGCACACATCAAAGCCGACCACCAAACCGAACTGGATGTGTTGGCCATTGTGACCAAGCGCAGCCACTAAGGCCCATACATCCAGCGGTCTTGCAAGTAGGTGACAGCCTGCTTGCGCGTTTGCGTTTAACGTATGGGCATGACACATTTCTATGAACCACGCTTAGGCCACGGCCTGCCCCACGACCCCTTCAATGCCATCGTTGGCCCCCGCCCCATTGGCTGGGTGTCGACGCGCAGCAATGATGGCGTGTTGAATCTTGCGCCCTACAGCTTCTTCACCGCGTTCAACTACATTCCGCCCATCATTGGTTTTTCAAGCACAGGTCCGAAAGACTCGCTGCGTAACGTGCAAGAAAACGGCATGTTTGTGTGGAACCTCGTCACACGCCCTTTGGCTGAAGCGATGAACCAAACCTGCGCACCTGTGGGCCCAGAAGTGAATGAGTTTGAGTTGGCTGGCTTGAAAACCGCACCCTCACGCGTGGTGGATGTGCCGCGCGTGGCCGAGAGCCCTGTGTCGTTTGAGTGCCGCAGCACGCAAATCATTCAGCTTGAAGGACTGGACAAACAAAAAGTGCCCACATGGTTGGTACTGGGCGAAGTGGTGGGCGTGCACATTGCCAGCCATTTGCTCAAAGACGGTGTGTACGACACCGCCAACGCCGGCCACATTTTGCGTGGCGGCGGTCCTGCGGATTACTTCAGCATTGGGCCTGAACAGCTGTTCAAAATGTCACGCCCCAAAGCCTAAAAGCGGCGCAGCAAACGCACATGCATGGGCCGCACAAACGCAGCGCCTGCTGCTGTGCAATGCGGCTCAAACGCCGCTTGCACGCGTGCGGTGATGGCTTCGTCAATGCCGTGGTCGGCAAACGTGGGGTAAAGCATGCGCGTGGCAAACGCATCAAAGTTGGCATAGTGCACGGCTTGTGCAAATCGGTATTCGGCCACTTGTTGCCAATGCTCGCCTTTGGAAATCGCACGGTCTAGCGCGGCTTGTGCGGCGGGGCGCACCACACCTTCGTCGTTGTAGAGGCGCACGATCTCGTTCAATGCGCCGCCATAAATGGGCTCTGACACATAAAACAAACTGCCAGGGCGCAACACACGCGCCACTTCGCTCAGTGCACGGTCGAGCAAATCAAGCGGCACATGGTGCAGCGACTTGAGCATGAGGGCGAGGTCAAACGAAGCATCACCAAATGGCACGTCTTGCGCGCCTGCGGCGACAAACGTGACGCCCGCTGGCGCACGGGCTAGGTTTTTGGCGTGCTGCACAGCATCCACCTCAAGGCCAGTAACGGTGCACTGCGTGTAGCGCTGCACCAAGCTGCACGACAAACGCGCATTGCCACAGCCCAGCTCAATGATGGCTTGGGCTTGCAGCGGCTGCCCTTGTGCGGCCATCATTTGGGCCAACACGTCTAACTCATCACCCGCCAGTGGCAACTGGTCGGGATCAACACTCAGCTGGGTCACTGGCCAAAGCTTTCTGGCATTTGCACCGCCACCACTTCGCCACGCACTGTGGCGATGTCGCCTGAATAGACCGTGGCTTCCACCACCACTTTGCGGCCCTTGATTTCTTTGACGCGGCCACGGATGACCAACTCGCCTTCGAGCGGCGTGGGCTTCAAAAAGTCCACATGCAAAGAGCCGGTGACAAAACGGAACGCAGGCAAAGAGTCATGGCTGCGGCCTTCTTGCTTGTACATAGCGGCCGAGGCTGTGCCTGTGCAATGGCAGTCAATGAGCGATGCGATCAAGCCGCCGTAGGCATAGCCGGGCACCGAGGTGTGGTACGGCTCGGGCTTGAAACGGGTGACGGTTTCATCGCCTTCCCACACGGTTTTGATTTGGTGGCCGTGCTCGTTGAGGTGGCCGCAGCCGTAGCAATGCGCCACGTTGTCGGGGTAGTGGTCTTGAAAAGCGTCCATGTGTGTCTCCAGTTGTTGAGGTGTGTTGTGCTTATTGTGGGGCCACCATGGGCCAGCCTTTGGCCGCCCATTGGCTCATGCCGCCATCGACAAAGCGAATGTTTTCGTAGCCCTCTTGCTTGAGCTTCTTCAACGTTGCCTGCGAACGGTTTTGCGTATTGCAAATCAGCAGCACGGGCTGGTCGGGGTTCTTGGGCAACAAGCCTTGCTTTTTTGGCAGCTCGCTGATGGGCAGCAAGATCGCGCCTGCGGCCACGCCGGTTTTGTGTTCACGCGTTTCGCGAATGTCGACCAACATGACTTTGCCTGCCTCGTGATCGGCACGGGCTTGCTCTAGTGTCACGCGATCTGCGGGGTTGACGGGCTCTGAGCAAGCCGTATTCAGTGCAGTGACGCACAGCGCCATCAACGCTACGCCCACCCAACGAGGCGTTTGGGTTTTAAAAACATTCATGTCAAGCACTCCAAATCAGGGAACGGTATAGCAAGTGGTGTTGGCTAGCCACATGTCATCGGGTGTGATGCAGTGTTGGTAGTATTTTTCGCGTTTGAAATCGGACAAGAAATAAGAGCGGTAGACCAACTGGTTTTTCAGCACCAGGCTCACATTGCGGGCGAGCTTGCAGCGGTGGTTGATGGCGCATTCGCGCAGCTCTTGCACATCCTCATAAAAGTGCACGGTAAAGCGTCCTTCTTTGGGGCCTAAGTCTTTGTCGACGATGAGCAAACAAGCAGGCGATTCGATGTACGCCAATTTGTTTTGATCCGCCAAGTAATTAAGCTCGGCCACCAGCACTTTTTGAAACCAAGGCGCGACCATGCCTTGGCAATCGTAGAGGTCACGTTTTTTGTGCACATAGCTGGGGTCGGCCACTGGCTCGAATTCGTCGCTGAGCATGAGCATGGGTTCTGCACCTGAACGGACCACACCATCGAGCACCACATGCACGGGCTTGGCATCAAAGCAAGCCGACAGCGATGCCACAGCCGCCATGGCGATGAGCCAACGCACACGGCTCAACATACGTTGCCCCACGTACCAGCGTTGTGCACTTTTTGAAACCCTTTGGTTTTGAGCATCATCTTGGCCATGCCGCTGCGCGAGCCGCTGGCACAAAACACCACCACATCACGGTCTTTGGGTAGCTCGGCCAAACGGGAAGGCAATTCGTTCAACGGGATGTTGATGCTGCCCAGCGCGTTGCCCGATGCAAACTCGGCCTGCGAACGCACATCCACAAACACCGCGCCGTTTTGGCGCAACTCGGGCAGCCTGCGCACCACTTGCTTGGCAGCCCACCACTTGTAGCCAAACCAGGCCATCAACGCCATCAGGGGCCAATATTGTTCAATCATGCTCATATCTGCTCTTCTCAATCTCTCTTGCAACTAGGGCTTGAATTCAAACCCACAAGCCCTAATATATTAAAAATCGCTTATTTAATTATTTGATCGGACATTGCCATGACCCAACACGTTGTCTGCCCCCACTGCCACAGCACCAACCGCGTGGCCAAAGACAAGCTCGACGACAATGCAGAGTTGTCGTGCGGCAAATGCCATCAACCCCTATTTAACCAACACCCAGCCGCGCTCAACACCGCAGGGCTGAACGCTCAAATTGCCAAGAGCGATGTGCCCGTGGTGGTGGACTTTTGGGCCCCGTGGTGCGGCCCCTGCCGCATGATGGCCCCCGAATACGAAAAAGCCTGCGCCGCGCTAGAGCCCAAAGCTCGACTGGTAAAGGTCGACACCGAAGCTCACCAAGACGCGGGCGCGCAGCACAACATCCGCAGCATCCCCACGCTGGCCATCTTCAAAGGTGGACGCGAAGTGGCGCGTGTGTCGGGTGCGCGATCAGCGGGTGATTTGGTGAAGTGGGTTAACAGTCATATTTAGTAATAACCGTGACCGACAAGTTAAAGAGGACGGAGCCACGAATCAGGCGGGGCACAACTCGAAAGTATCCAAAAATACAAGGAAGCATCGTGTACCGCTACCGCGTGCTTGTGAGTCTGCTATCGCTGACACATATGAGTACCGTTCTTAAATGACTACTCATCTAAATTAATTTCTAACTGTTTTCCATCGTTTGTGTTGCTTAGACCGTCACCAGAAACGACCTGATGAACTTTGCTAAC
>JACCED010023294.1_pt1 | contig 19945 bp, 18 predicted proteins | sample 7455021 | NCBI WGS metagenome assembly JACCED01 (sample SAMN15323456, study PRJNA562643) | freshwater metagenome | isolation source: river surface water | place: USA:Blue River Watershed | collected 2017-08-19
CTCGTACCCTTGTTGCTCGTACCCTTGTTGCTCGTACCCTTGTTGCTCGTACCCTTGTTGCTCGTACCCTTGTTGCTCGTACCCTTGTTGCTCGTCTCCTTGTTCAAATCCTTGCTGCTCGTTTCCTTGACCACCATGTTGTAAAGGTATAAATTCTTCCGGTGTCATAATTTGAATATCTTCGTAATATTTCAATGTATCATTTTCCCTATAGGCAGACAAAACATGAGATGGTGCTAAAATATAACACTGATACGGTTCCGACATCGACTCCTTATATTTAACCCACTGTTTACATATCTCAATCGCAGTTGTCGTTTTACCGGTCCCTGTGCCATGAAAAAGCATTAATCCCCTGTAGGGAGAATATTTACTTATGAAATTGCGCACAAATTTCTGATGAGGCATTAATTTAAATGTTTTGTCGCGACACATTGAATCCGCCTTTTCTTCTGTCGTTCCTTCTATCGTTCCTTCTATCGTTCCTTCTATCGTTCCTTCTATCGTTCCTTCTTCTGTCGTTCCTTCTATCGTTCCTTCTTCTGTCGTTCCTTCTTCTGTCGGTCCTTCTTTTATCGTTTCTTCTAAATTCGCATTTGCTATTTTTATTTGAAACCCTGGATCATCTTCCATCACTAATTCTTCTTCTTCCACATCTTCTTTTGGTCCCTCTTCTTCATCTGATGTCAAAAACTTAATTTTCTTATACTCCTCCTCATTATTTAACTCTTCTACGACCAAACCGTCTTCCTCTTCATTCATCATCATCATTTCATCATTATTATTTTTTTTATTATGATAGATCGATTGATTTAATAACATGTTGATGTTGGTTTTTTTTTTAATTTTTTTTTTAATTTAATTTTCCAGATCAAATAATATTTTTTTCTTTTTTTTTCCGTTTATTTTATTTTTTACTTACAATCTCGTTATTATCAATGAATATTAATCCTTTAATAATATTACGTCATCTTTTTTTTCAATGTATGATTCTTTCGCGCAAATTTACCACCATTTCTTACCCCTACAGGCAAAACTGAAATCGTATTATTTGTCATTATTACCTTTTCTTCTTCTTCTTTTTGTTTCTGTTCTTCTTCTTCTGGAAATGAATTAGAATTTACATTTTCTAAAAGAATTGGTTTTTGTTTTTGTTCATCTTGTTTTTGTTTTTCTTCTGGAAATGATTTAGGAATTGAATTTTCTTCTTCTTCTTGTTTTTGTTTTGCTTCTGGAAATGATGAATTTGAATTTATATTTTCTGAAGGAATTGGTTTGGGGAATAATTCGTACCATTTGTTTTTAAGTGTTTGAATCATTTGACCTTGAGATAACCAATCCATCATATTGACTTCATTTCCCCCACCTACATAATAAGAATCATAAGAATGATCACTATTGTCATTAAAAATATTATTGTTATTGTTATTATTATTGTTATTATTGTAATCATCAATTCCTTTTCCTTTATCCTTTTTTTTCGCATCATCTTCTTTTTTGGTTGTTGATGTGTCTAAAGATAACGCTTTTGATTTCATCGATTCGTCATAATAAACAATTTTTTTAAATGGATTTTCGTCGAAAAACAAATCGTCTATACTGGTTACAATATCTTCGGATTTCTTATAACAAGTTAATTGGTTGATGGTATTTAAATCTAATCCATGCGCAAGGGATAATGATATATGTACTTCAAATGATGGATACCGAACATTTCCATTTACTTTCGTTTGATCTTCCTGATGATAAAAATTGGATCTTTGATTATAATTATTCCTCCAATAATTTGATGACGATGAATCCTCCTCTTTATTATTTAAAATATTATTTTCCATTTTAAATTCTTCAATCGATAATAATGTATTTTCATCCTGGAAAAATACTTTCACACGATGGATCTGACGAAATAAATGCGTATTGATAAATTTAGTGATGCTTACCTGTAGGCGACTAATTTCTTCATAATAATTCTCAACAATGACATCATTGATTCCCGTATCTTTAAATGCATCTTGCACGTTAAATTTTAACATTTTCGATTTATTCAACAATTTATTTAAAATATCCACGTAATAATCATTACGATTCTTCTTCTTATCAATAAATTTTGGCTGTTGAAAAACCCATTTTGCATTCGATACAGGTTTTTTATTAGTCTGTTGTTTTTTATTTACTTGATTTTGATTTATGGGTGTTTTATTATTCTGTTGTTGTTGATTATTTGTTTTACTGTCACTCGTGTTGTTTGTTGTTATATCTTGCAGAAATTGTTTATCTTCCAACTCTGCTTTTTCCTTTACTTCCGTTTGAAATTGAACTTTTTTTTCATTTTTATCTGTGTTTCCTTTTTGCTTTACTTGATTTTGATTTGTGTTTTCTTGATTTTGATTTATGGGTGTTTGATTAGCCGGTTGTTGTTGATTTTCCTTATTTGTTTTACTGTCACTCGTGTTGTTTGTTGTTATATCTTGCGGAAGATCCTCCTCCTTCTTATTCTCCACCTCAAATGGAAAAATATAATCCCCATTCTCATCTTTATTACCGTCACCACCATATTGTTTATATTTTTCGTAGTATTTTCGAATTTCTTCTTCTCTATCTTCTTTTAATTTTTTGTTGTATTTCTGAATTTCTTCTTCTAACGATCCCAGTATGTAATCCGACATCTTGTATTTGTCCGTTTTTTCCTGTCTTATTTCCGGATCGACATTTATTCCTAAACGATGAATCATCCCCATCACTTCTCCAATCAAATTATACAATGTTTTGCGCATTGCAAAATATTCACCATATACCGGATGATATTTCAATGGATATTTATATTGCGCATCCAATATGATATATGGATCATTACCGTTCCCGCGTAAATACAATATCTTTTTATTTTTAAAAAGCGTTTTCACTAACATATTCAAATTGGCCTCAGCAATTTCCATTTTCATCGTCTCAATATCTCCCTGTATAGGCATACTCAACAATTCGGTTGAACAAAACGATTTCGATCGTAAAGTATCCATTCCCGACTGCGTGAAAAAAATGGATTCGCGAAAGATTGTGTTTGATGCATATTTTTCCTTACGTGAATTAAATTGCGCGATTACCTTGTCTTCATATTCCGGGTATTCCGTTATACACGTAGGATTGAACTTTATTGTATTATGCAAGTAAGGAAACTCATTTTTGTTTCTCACATTTGGTATTGACATTGACGACTTATATATCACCCGTTCATACCCAGGAACTTTAGTATGCAATACAATTTTCACCAATGACGACGTATTGTGAGTCTTGATATGGTCATAGTGTTTTTTCAACTTTTTCATTTGATTCGACACTGTGTCCATCATCCTTATTTGTCCATTCACTTTACGTTCCAATTTCGCAAGATCATCACTATCCTCGACCGAAAGTGTCGTCTTATTCTTATATAGACGTATCTTTCTCTTATTTCTCAATATCGCGAGTTCTAACTTTTTCTCCTTTTGCTTCAATTGTTTAATCTCAATCGTCGTTCCCGCTAAATTATCACTCATTTTTTTTCCTCTTCTTCCTCTTCTTCTTCTTAATCTATTTTTTCCAACTTTTTTTTCCCTTTTTTCCGTTTTGTATTGTCTTCCTCTTAAACAATTTAAAGATATTTAATTTATTTTTTTTTAAATCCAAATTTTTTTAAAAAAAAACACGAAATAGAAAAACAAGAAAAACAAAAAAAAACAAAATGTTACTCAAAGTTTTTATTGAACCTGATTCACCCCTACGTGAAAAATACATTCAACACATTGAAAAACATAATCGTGACGTATCCGTATCACAATATCCGAATGCAGGTTTCGATTTATTCGTCCCTCCAGATACCCAAATAAATGGAGAAAACAAAACCCATTTTTTAAACCATCAAATCAAATGTGCAGCATTCAATTCCTCTACAGGCCAACCCTCTTCGTATTTTTTATATCCACGTTCCTCTATTAGCAAAACACCCTACAGACTTGCTAATTCTGTCGGAATCATCGACTCCGGATACCGCGGTAATATTATCGCTGCTTTAGACATCATCGATTCCTATCAACCATTTCCCGAAAAAATCGTACAAATATGCGCTCCCAATTTAGAATCCATCCATGTTACTCTCGTTGATTCTATCGATCAATTGGGATTCACCGAACGAGGCGAAGGCGGATTCGGATCCACGAATACTTTAGTTTAGATTTAATGATTCACTAAAAAGTTTTGATACGCCTCTTTTTTAAAATCCTCTTTCTTTTGATTTTCATATTTTTCCAATATTTTACGCGATTTATCAACCTCTTCATCCGTCACTTTACCGTTCAATATCTCGTCTTCTTCCATATCAAATAAATGCCTGTAGCGATGCGGTATTACACAATATTTACTTTCGTCATTCAATAATACATCCATAATAAATATCAATATACTACTATATATCAATGATAAATAAATGTCGCGAGTACCCATCCATACCACTGCAAAAATAAACAAATGTTTACTTAATATAATTTTCAAATATTTTTCCGTCGATTTGTTAAATTTAAAATTGATAAATCGTGACCCAATATTCAATAATATAATGACTACTCCCGCAAAAAATTTACTATTGTTTAAATAAGCCACATTTTCATCAATCACTTTTAATATTGAATATGACGCTTCATCATCTTTTTTACCTCCTACTGAACCTTTTTTCTTCGTTACCATATTTTTTTTCCCTTTTTTTTTGTTAAAATCAAATTTTTTTCCGTTTAATTTTGATTTTAATTCACAATCAAATTTTTTTTCTAATCTTATATACTATTTCTTTTTTTTTTGTTTAGTCCACCTGATAAGGTCGTAATGTCATAAATGTTTCCTCTACAGGCGCTGGCTCGTCCGTTGGCGAAATTTTTATTGTTTCCTTACTTTTACTTTGTTCTGGACGTAATGCAACTTCCTTTTGAACATGATTCACCTTTTTTTCACCTAATATCTCTTTTTCTTCTTCTTCTTCTTTTTCTTCTTTTTCTTCTTTTTCTTCTTCCATTTTCATTTCTTTTTCTTTAATATCTTTGAATCCTTCCGAAACAACCTGTGCACGATATAATAAATGCAACGTTAATACTGTCATTATAACTCCAAATACAAATTTACGCATTCCAATATAAACAACCGATAAACATAACAATAACTTACCTAAAATAGTATTTACAAATTGAGATAATCCTGTAGGATCAATCACGTGAAATGCCACCCAATAAAGAAATATAAATACGGATGGTTCTTGCATTGCTTGTTCAATTATTTTACTCATTTTTTTTTCAAACCTTTTGTATTTTTTTTAAATTTTTATTTTTTTTTAATGTTTTCTCTTGAAAAATCAATTATAATAATATAACCACACAAATAAAAAAACTAAAAAAATAAAGAAAAAAAAAAGAGTGATCAAACTGGAAAACAAAAAAAATCTCTCATTAAAATAATAAAAAAAATATTATAAGAAAAATATAATAAGAAAAATAACAAGTTAAGTTCAGTGGGTGATAAAAAAAATCAAATTTAAATTAAATTAAAAATCTAAATTTTTCCAGATTACATTTTTCCAGATTTATAAAAGAAAATAGAAAATAGAAAAATAGAAAAATAGAATAAAAAAAAAATGTCAATTGCTTATGCTGCCCCTTTTGATTTAAATGATTCTGAATCCTATCACATAACACCATCGAATCGCAATAAAAACAACAAAACCATCCGTAACCGACGTCAACCTGTTATTCAAGATAACAGCCCGTCCTCCTCGTCCATGGCCGAAGCTTTTTCTTCTTCTTCCCCTTCTTCTCAAACCGCCAAAATTGATCAAATCATGTCTCTAATTCACAAAAAAAAACCATCCAATTTAGATGAAAGTATTAGCGAAGATTTACGCGAAACCTTTTCTGCCATGACCCCAGGTGCTTGGTTAAAACCCAACAACAACACATCTGACCCTACAGGCACCATCGAACGTGATAAATACCAATTTTCCGACATTTCATCTGCATTCAAACCAACCACCATTCCAAATTCTTCCAACCCATATCTCAATCAATTCAATCAACAAATGTCTGCCGCTGCTGCCGCAACCGCACCTGTCACCGCTTCTTCACTCCCCCCATCCAATTCTTTAGGATCCTCTACCGAACTCCTCAATAAATTAAATTATATGATCCATCTTCTTGAAGAAACCCAATCTGAAAAAACCAACAATGTCACCGAAGAACTCGTTCTCTACGTTTTCATGGGCGTTTTCGTTATTTTCATCGTCGACTCTTTTGCCAAAGTTGGCAAATATGTTCGTTAATTCTCTTCTCTTTGTTTGTTTGTTTGCATAATATTTTCTCCTACAGGCTTTTTTTACACCTTTGTGCATTTAAGATGCGCAAAGAAGTCACCTTCTTCTCACTCAATTATCCGCCCAGAATGTGCGGATTGAATGAGAAAAGGTGTAATACAAGTTTTGCCTGTAGGAGAAAATAATTCGATTATACCACGATCATTGCTCTAATTTCTTTACTGTGGACCAAAATTTGGTCAACAATTTCTCTATAAAATCCACGGAATTCGCGACGTCGATTGCGCATGTCTTCTTCCGTAAACCATCCAATTTCAATTTTTTCAAATAATTTCGTCTTTTTCAACATTTTCTGGTCCATCCTCTCCCATAAAAACTTGTGGTTGTTATTATAATACACCGGTAATTTCGGATCGTAGCCTGTAGGGATAACATGCACATGATAAGTATCCACCGTAATTGGATAATACCCTACTTGCTTTACCCATTCGCGTATTTGTTTACCGTCGCCTAAAAACCCCGTCAACTCTTCTCCGCCTTCACGCATCGCTGTGTCAAATGGGGTTTCGTCTTTTTCCACTCCACCCCCGAAATCCGACCAGCCTTTCGCATCCCTCTCCAACGGATTCTCTTTTCCAAACAAGAAATACAATTTCTTTTTATACAATGCCACCGGTAATATACTCCCTGCTACCATTTTCTACGTTTTTTTTTGATTTTTTTTTATATTGCGTTTTCTCTTGTTTTTGTTTCTGTTTATTCATTAGAAAAAAAATATATAGCAATTATCTATCTTACTTGTACAAACCAGTCTATATGTGTCATGATATAATATACATAATACACAAATAAAGCAATTATAAACCATTTGGAAAATGGATAATTTGATAAATGTTTGAAAATTACCAAAAATACAATTAGTGTTACAATAAACGTGCGAATGTGCGGATATAATCTGTAATAATGCCTGTGGCTAAAAAAGTGTATATCATATATATCCATATACACATTAATTATTGCTAAAATGAAAGCAAAAGCAAATATAATTATTGAATCCATTATTTGTTTTTTTTATATATTTTTTTTTGATAACGGTTTAATTTTATCTGTATGTTTATTTATTATTAGAAAAAATATATAAATATATCATTTTGATGATATAATACCCGACCAAACCAATTACAAAACCTTTGAAAAATGGGTAATGTTTTGAAATATATTTGATATTTTTCAAAAATAGTATTGTTAAAATAAAACCAATTATAAACTGAATCATTGAATCCATTTTTTTTTGATAATGGTTTAATTTTTTTTTGATAATGGTTTAATTTTTTTTTGATAATGTTTTACTTATAATATATTTATTATATTATCAAATAATTAAAATGATAAGAGATCAATTTCTGGTTGTTGCGGTTGTTGTTGCTGTTTCTGTTTGACGATTTCAGCTAATAAACAGTCAATTGTATTTTTCTTTTTTGATATCTCAATTTCCATTTTGGCAATTATCAATTTTTGAGAGTCAACCAATTCTCTTAATTTATGACATTCAACCAAATGGTTTGCACGATTTTTATTTAATTCATTTATGAATTCTTTGTGTATTCTCGTTTTGACGTGATCCAACATTTTTTGTCTCGATAAATAATTTTTATTTGTACAAGGACATTTTATACCTGTTGGAATGAATTCATGAGATTGTGGCAATTTGTCAATATAATCTCCGGTTGTTTCATCTATCGATGGTTGATATACATCTGGTGTTTGCGCTAACATCCTTTTTTTTTTAATTCAATTTTTTTTTATTCAAATTTATTCAGTTGGTAATTAATTTGAGTTTATATTTCTTTTTTTTTTCAATATCAAAACACAAGACAATATTCTCTCTCTACAGGTAAACATATTAAATTATACAAAAAACACGCTTTTGGACAAACGTTATTCAATTTCCAAAGCCTGCGTAATTCAGACACAATCACCATATTATGTCCAATATCATCTATAAATAATTCGCCGTTTTTCCGATTCATCGCCATCGACCAACATTGTATAAACCCCGTAACGAACAAATCCATTGATAATGCCCCCACATTTATACTTCCCCTACAGGTTACTTTCTTTTCTTGTTCTGCAATTTCAAATATATACAAACTATATACATTCGGTATGGACATGACTGCATAGATTTTAATTGATTCTGCCTGTAGGGATGACATCAATTGTGACCATTCTGGATAAATGGCCGCTTTAAAAAACTGGGATCGACATTCCATCATCGTCTGATGAAACAATTCGATATTGGTTTTAGGAGTGATGGATATTATTTTAAACGTGTCTGGTATTGGAATTAAATTGAAATGGGGGGAACACGTGAATCCGTATGTATTGTATTTTATAAATGGAATCACTGATTTTTCCATCATTTCCACCGATTTTTCTTCGTCTGCCTTTATAATCGTTATCGGGCAATCTGGATCCATTTTATGCCGTTCTGTTAAATGCGTTGATATATATTGGGTCATCTTTTTCTTTTCCTTTTCCTTTTCATTCGTCGTTGTTGTCGTCGTCGTCATTAAATACACTTTCATACTTTTCCCGTATTTTTCTGGCGGTTCATATAACCATAATTGTACCCGACAACTTTGGATTGTATGACTTTGTATGGATGACACTAAAGCTTGTTCTGAGATTTCATGTTTCATTCCATAATGATAAAATAATGGATTTTTTTTCGTTAATGGGGGATCATTCACAATCCTACATTTCTTATTCATTTGAAATGATGTCACATGCAATACCGGTTGATTGATCCAATATGGATCCGAAAACTTTTGATACCCCCTGTAGGAAATATATATGACGAGTATCACGAGAATCAAAATACAAATGCCATTTACTACTATCTTGTTATTCACGTTCATAGTTTTTTTTTGTTGCTGTCCCCTCCTTTTTTTCTTGAAAAAATAAAATATTTTTATTATTACAACGGGTACGTAAAAAAAAATCGAATATATATTAAAAAAAAAGGCAATCCAATCCGAAATTAGGAAAAATAAAATGTTATTTACATTTCATTACAAAAAACAACAAGAACGGTCGCAACAACAAGAACGGCCGCAACAGCAACAACAAAGAAGACCGCAGCAGCAAGAACGAAGAGAAGTTAAGCCTGTAGCAGCATATTCATCCCTACAGGCAGCATCCCCCATAATATCATCTCAAACACCTTCCGATAAACCGATTTGGGGATCGAGAACCTGGCTCTTCTTCCACGCAATCGCCGCTAAAATAAAAGAATCTGATTTCTCCATTGTCAAAGATGAATTATTCGGACTGATTGACCGTATTTGCAACAATTTACCTTGTCCGATTTGCTCAAATCATGCATCCGAATATTTACGTAATAATAACATGCGTAGACTCGTCCGTTGCAAATCAGATCTTATCAAATATTTTTTCGTCTTTCATAATGTCGTCAATCAACGTAAAAAATACCCATTGTATCAAGAATCCAACCTAGATGTTTACAATACCGCCAATTTGCCCAAAATATTCCAAGCTTTTATCGTCGCATTTGAAGATCGAAATAAAAACCTCAATATGATGAACAATAATCTACTCCGCTACAGGGTATCCAGCGAACTTATCCAATGGTTTCAAATCAACAACAAATATTTTGATTAAAGCGTTTCGTTTTGATTTTTTATTTTTTTCCATTAATTCAATTCAAAATCAAAATCAAAAATCATAAATTAAATTTGTTTCTTCTTCCTTTTATAACAAAAAAAAATGGAATACCGTTTGTTTGATTTCCGAGAATACAATACTGAAACTCTCCAAAAAGAACAATCACTCATTAAACAACAAAATCATTTTAATCGTGAGGATGATGAACCGAATAATAATGAAATTGATGATGATATCGATGATATCGATGATGATGAAGAAGGAGAAGAAGGAGAAGATCAACAATTTGAATCTTTTGAAGAAAAATTGGCTTATATGGCGGCAATTAAAAATTCATATACAAAAAGCAACAACAATTACGTCATTCAAGCGTTTGGTATTAATGAAAAAGGTGAAAGTTGTTGCATATATGTCCATAATTTCCAGCCTTTTTTTTACGCTAAAATTAATTGTCTTGGATCCAAAGAATGGACGGATGAACAAACCAAAAATATGTTGAAGATATGGTCAGCCAATCCAGCAATCGGCAAAAAAACAGTCAATGATATTGTCAGCCACACCATCGTTTCAGCCAAAAAATTATACGGATTCGATAATGGTGCCATGTATGATTTCCTCTACTTGAAATTCCGCAACACTATTTCCATGAATCGTGTCAAAAATGTTTTTTATGAAACCACCAATCATAATGGGAATTACAATCGCCGACTCCACAAAGGCGGATATAAACCCTTTACTGGCGGGAAATACTACAGTCTCGAACTCTACGAAGCCCACGTTCCTCCCCTCCTCCGTTTTTTCCACGTACAGGAAATCAGTCCATCAGGATGGATTCAATTACCACTCAATAAACGTCTCAAAGAAATTCCGAAACATTTGAAAACCACTTCTTGCAGTCGCGAATTCGAAATCAACTATAAATATATCGTCCCCCTCCCCACCAAAGAAACACGCGTCCCTTATAAAATTTGCAGTTTCGATATTGAAGCATCCAGTAGCCACGGTGATTTCCCATTACCTATTAAAAATTACAAAAAACTCGCCATGAATATCGTCGATGTTCTTTCTAAAATGATCAAACCCCCCACTGAACCCCAATTGACAGACACCATCATACCATTATTCCTACAGGCAGCCTTTGGATTTAATAACACCGTCGAGGGTATTGAATTAGTATACCCCAAAATACCCGTCTCCTCCAAAGAACTCGACTCCCTCATTTCTTATTTCCTTAAATACCAATTTGATATTGATACAAGCAATATTGTTTCTGCCTGTAAGACACAATTTGATATTTATGACCTCCTTACTGGCGGTAATGCAGATGATAATGATAATGATCATGATCATGATCATGACTATGATCCAGCAGATGATAATTCCGATGATGATTCAATGAACGACAAAAAAGGTTACGATAAAAAAGGATACGACAAAAAAAAAGGATCCAAAAACAAACTTTTGCGAGTTATTGATATTTGTCTACCGTCGGATACCCTAAATCGCGATCATAAAATCAATATCCTCACTGAAATGCTCGATACCGTTTTCCCCCCTCTCGAAGGAGATAAAGTCACTTTTATTGGATCCACTTTCCTTCGTTATGGCGATTCCATGCCCTATATGAACCACTGTATTGCACTTAATACTTGCGACCCGGTCAATGGAGCCATCATCGAATCTTATTCCACTGAAAAAGATGTCCTATTAGCATGGCGCAATCTCATTTTACGTGAAGACCCCGACATCATCATCGGCTACAACATCTTCGGTTTCGATTACAAATTCATGTTCGACCGCGCAAAAGAAAACCACATCGTCCACGATTTCCTCCAACTTTCCCGCATTCAAAAAGAAATTTGCGCCAATTTGAAACGCGACCCCGATTCAGGAACGATGGAATACAAAATTGAGGAGAGTTCTATTTCTATCGCGAGTGGCCAGTACGAACTGTATTTCATCAAAATGGTCGGCAGACTACAAATCGATCTCCTCAATTATTTCAGACGCGAATTCAATTTGTCCTCCTATAAACTCGATTACGTCAGCGGCCAATTCATTTGTGACAATGTCAAATCCATGACCCCCAGTTATAATGCCTCTACAGGCTCACCCGTCACCGAAATACAAAGCAAAAATCTCACTGGTCTGCTTGTAGACGGATATATTCATTTTGAAGAATCATCGCACAGTACCGATTATTATAAAGACGGTGCCAAATTCCACGTCACACACGTCGACTATTCCACCGGCAAATTCGAAATCGCCGGACATGAAATCATCGACATGACTTCCAAATCCGTTAAATGGGGACTCGCTAAAGATGATGTTACCCCCCAAGACATTTTCCGCATGACTAACGAAGGTCCTAACTCCCGCGCCGTCATCGCCAAATACTGTATTCAAGATTGCAACCTCGTACACCATCTCATGCGCAAAATCGATGTCATCACCGGACTCGTTGAAATGGCCTCTATTTGCAGCGTCCCCATGAATTTCCTCGTCATGCGAGGCCAAGGAATCAAACTCACCAGTCTCGTCGCCAAAGAATGTCGCAAACAAAACACCCTCTTACCCACTCTCGACAAAACTGAAAACGACGGCGGATACGAAGGCGCCATCGTCTTACAACCCAAATGCGGTATTTATTTAGATAATCCTGTAGCGGTCGGTGATTTCGCGTCTCTCTATCCCTCTTCCATGTTAAGCGAAAACATCAGTCACGACAGCAAAGTTTGGACCAAAGAATACGATCTCGATGGCAATCTCATCAAATTATGGCCAGAAATCGATTACGACAAATACGACAATCTCCCCGATATCACTTATGTCAATATTTGCTATGATACATATAAATGGACGCGTCCACATCCCACCGCCGCAGCGGTTAAAGTCAAATGCGGCAGCAAAATATGCCGATTCGCTCAAGGAAAACGCGCCCTCATGCCCTCCATTTTGCAAAATCTGTTAGCTGCCCGTAAGGCAACACGCAAATTGGCCGAAAAAGAAAAAGACGAATTCATCGCAAATATCCTCGACAAACGCCAATTGTCCTATAAATTGTGTGCTAATTCACTCTACGGGCAAACCGGCGCCAGAACCAGCTCCTTCTATGAAAAAGACGTTGCAGCCAGCACCACCGCCACTGGACGTCTCATGCTCACTTTTGCCGAAAAAATCATCATCAATGCCTATAAAAACCGAATTTGCCAAACCGAAAATTACGGACCCGTATTAACCAACACCGAACGTATATATGGCGACAGTGTTACAAATTATACCCCGGTTTATATAAGACATGCTGGTAAATTGGATATACTGACCATTGAAGAATTGGCGGAAAAATATGGCGACAATAAATGGATTAAATGCAAAGAGGAAGGGAAACAAGAGAAAGAATTTTGCGAATTGGCTGGTATTGAGTCTTGGAGTGAAAAAGGCTGGACGAAACTGTATAGAGTCATTCGACACCAATTGGCGCCACATAAAAAAATCATACGGATTATGACTCCTCAAGCCAGTATTGATGTGACAGATGATCATTCATTGCTGCTAAAACATGGAGCGATCGAAGTTTCCCCTAAGAATGTTGTGATTGGGACCGAATTGCTTCATCATAGTCTACATACAGAAGAAAACAAGGAATTGATCGAAGATTTCATACAAAGAAATAGGACCTCTATGCATGCCGCCAATCGAGTAAATACGTTGTTGCATTTGAATCAAAAAAAATTAGGCGAACAGATTATAGACATTCGCGAAATCGCTTACGAAGGATATGTCTATGATTTAACAACTGAGAATCATCATTTTGCCGCAGGAATTGGAAATATGATTGTCCACAACACTGATAGTGTCTTCTTTACCTTCAATCTCCAAACACCCGAAGGCGAACCCCTCCGCGGGAAAAAAGCGCTCGAAATCACCATCGAATTGGCGCAACAAGCTTGTCATTTGGCCGGCGCGCGTCTCAAAGCCCCACAAGATCTCGAATATGAAAAAACATTCATGCCGTTTATTTTATTATCGAAAAAACGATACGTCGGTATGTTATACGAATTCGATCCCAATAAATGCAAACAGAAATCCATGGGGATTGTTTTGAAACGCCGCGACAATGCCAACATTGTTAAAGACGTCTACGGTGGAATCATCGACATTTTCATGAAGGGACAAACGCTCGATTGTGCTTGCGATTTCCTGAAAACCCAACTCCAATATTTAGTTGACGGCAAAATCGGTCTCGATAAACTGGTCATCACTAAATCTCTCCGGTCCGATTACAAAAAACCCGAACAAATCGCACACAAAGTATTGGCGGATCGCATCGGCAAACGCGACCCTGGAAACAAACCATCCCCTGGCGATCGTATCCCTTACGTGTATATTGTCACCGATAAACCCACTAAATTACAAGGCGATAAAATCGAAATTCCCAGTTACATCATTGATCATCATTTACCGATTGATTATACATATTATATCACCAATCAACTCATGAAACCCCTCTTACAAGTGTTTGGACTCGTCGTCAATGATTTGCCTGGGATGACGGTATCGGAACGCATCGTTTTGGCTAAAAACATTGCCAACATTAAATATGAAATGCAGGAATTGAATAAACCCCCTGAAAAAATAGAGGACAAAATCAATGATACCAAAGAACGCGTCGTCAAACGACTTCTATTTGACCCTTTTTTACATATTGCACTAAACAAAAAACATAAACAAAATACATTGGTCGAATCTTGGAAAACATCAACAACACCTTCTTCTTCCTCACCTTCTTCTTCTTCTTCTAAAAATCATTCTATCGAATACAAACCGCCTGTAAGGAAACAAGCTACAATACAATTTCGACCAAAATAGTCCGTTTTGTTATTTTATTTATTATTGTTGTGTTTAGTTTAGTTTAGTTTAGTATTTTTTTTTAAATTTAATTTAATTTTATCTTAATTTAATTTAAAAAAAAATCAAAGATTAGATAGAAATCAGAATTTCTCTCATTATATCCATATCCCTTTCACTTTCCCTTTCCATATTATCACAATTCGTGAAAAAACGAATTAGATTTCTTATACATTTTTTTTTGAGATATTTTATTTCCCCTTTTTTTGTGGTATAAGAAATATCATCCAAAACAGTTTCATCTGCTTCCAAAGCGGAAGCAAGGGTTGAAATTGAATTATCAAATCTCATTAGAATTGCTTTTGCTTTTCTACTTGTCATCCCTTGACTCAAACGTAATATACCAACATTCAAATCAACTTTACTCATTCTATTTTTCTTTTTGTATTTGTATTTTTATTAATTTGTATTATAATACAAATTGTTTATATTGAATATCAAAGTTGTAACAATATTATGAATGAGAAAAAATGAACTTAAACAGGAAAGAAAAGAAAAAAAAGAAAACGGTGGAGAAAAAAAAAGAGGAAAAGAGAGACTGAAGAAATGAACAATATCGACAAAATATTTTATATTAATTTAGACTATCGTACAGATCGAAATGATCAAATGCTCCAACAATTTGACCAATATAATATTCCGCCTACTAGATTTTCCCGTATATCCGCGGTACGTTCACCCCCAGGATATGGATACATCGGGTGCGCCCAATCACATCTTGCGGCATTACAAGAAGCTAAAAAGGATCCAACAGTGGTTCACAATGTCTTGATTCTTGAAGACGATTTCCAATTTGTCGTCGACCCCGAAACACTCAATCAACAACTTGACGCTTTTTTCAACAAGGAACCAAACACGCCCCCTTTTGACGTACTTTTTTTCAGTTATAACATGAAACAAGAGAATCCTCTACAGGCCGATATCCATCCTGACCTCCTTTGGTGCGCTAAAAACGTACAAACTGCGTCCGGTTACCTCGTCAACGCCCATTATATAAACACTCTCGTCGATTTGCTTGTAGAGAATAATGCATTGTTGGAGACTACGCATAAACATTGGCTCTACGCCAATGATCAATGTTGGAAATCCTTACAGGAAACCGACCGATGGTATTGTTTTAAAAACCGGCTGGGAATCCAACGCCCCAGTTTTTCCGATAATACACAGGAATACATTGTCCCCGCATTTTAACGATCCGACCACACTTTCACTACAGACAACCCTTTTGTTTTTTCCGGCGATTCCATATATTGACTAAATGTCAATCCCCATTTACAATATTGATGGATTTTCCCCAATAATGATTTCTCTGGTTTTTTATCGCGTCCCAATAGCACGTAGGACAATATAACACCGATGATTCTCTCTAGATGCATCCTTTCTGCGCGTGATTTGACCACGTTTAACAGGCCGAAAAAGTTGAAGCGTTCTTGCATTTCTGCCAATACGTCGTGGTCGATAATACACATGGATCCGAATGCGCCTAACCACATCGATTTGTTTGCGTGGAAATAGGTGAAATCGGGGGTGTCAATGCCAATACAACCTGCCCGACGCATTAATTCCAATTCTTTTTCTGGTTCGTCAAATGTATGGTCGAAATCCCAAATCACATTGCTCCTACAGGCTGAAAAATCAATCGTGTTTTTAATAAATACCCCGTCGTGAATGATAATTGCTTTCTGGAAAAGGTGGTATAATTTATATTCCATGTAGTAATAATAGGGGAGTAATTCACCTCTACCTGGAAATTCCGATTTGATAAAAATGATCTTGTGATCTGGTTGTTGTTGTTCTTTTTCGTTTGATATTAGTATCGCTTTTGGTATAATTGTTGAATTGTCGTCAATTACCACAATCCAACAATTCGGATATAATTTACGAATACACTCGCATGAATGTAGCCAGTAGGAGGATGATGTTTGACTGTTTATATGTCGGGACATCATAAATCCGAAATTCATGTTTTTTTCCATTTTTTTCTGGTTCCCTCTCTTTTTGTTTTTATTTTTTTTTTTTATTTTATATGATGTTTTATTCCTTTCTTTTTTTCGTTCACACGAACGCCCATCCTTTTCTTGGGGTAACTTCCTTAACACGAACGTATTGATTTATTTTGACTTTTTTCGTTTTTTTATTTTTTGATTTAGGACTTGGACTTCCGTACCATTCGCCTTTTGCATTTTTAACTGGTGCATATTCTATTTTATTTTCCAGGAAAGTCTTAGACAAGTTTTTTTCAGTCATCGATTTCATGTTTTCATATTCTGATTTTGTAAAATTACGTTGTGTACGTAAATTCATTTCGAAACCAGATCTGGACCTATTTTTAGGTGTGTTTTTTTTTGTTTTCCTTTTATTATCTGGTGACTTCATTGTAGGACTGTTTTTGATAATGAAATATTCCCTACTTGTAGACGACGATGAATTGGATTTTTTGTTTGGAGAACCCCTATGGGCTCTATATTTAGCTAAAGCGCCGGGACTTATTTTTTTCAAACCAGCTAATGGATCTTTTTTCTTTTGAAAGACTCGATTATATATTTTTGAAAACATTTTTTTTTGATAAGATGGATGATTAACGACAAATATTGTATATATAATATATAATATATAATATATAATATATCAAAAAAATGTTGTTGTCAAATTGGCTAAAGAAAGAGCCGCATAATATATTTCAAAACAAGGTATTTCAGACTTGAATTGAAAATATTTTTGATCGTATTTGGAAAAATCGATGCTTTTTATATTTTTCAAATTGAAATCTAACCGATCAAACATTGAAATTCAACACCCTCAGTCGGATGAAATCTTTACATGTAAATGGTTGTTTATCTTTGCGAGTTATTTTGGTATATATATATCATGCAATGCAAATTTTGGTTCATTTGAAAACTTATAATTCATATCATTCATATTCCATTTTACCGTTTTCACAATATTGTTGGAATGTATATCTAGTTCAATTTGGTCGTTCATTGAATCCAAATTTAATCGGCTGTTATAATTATTGGATGTCTCTTTCAAATCATGTTTTAAATCAGATTCCAGATACATAAATTCTCTTTCATCTGCTAAATTCATTCTTTTTTTTTTCTCCCCTTTTTTTTTCGATGGTTCAGCCTGTAAAGGATGTGAAATTGAACAGAATTTCCAGAATGAAAATCTGGAAAAATAAAATTTTGATTAAAAAAGATTTAGGGAAATACAAATAATATTTCCTTTACAGGCTAAAACCGCAAGGGTTAAAACGATCGATGGTTTGCCTGTAAAGGAAATATATTATGTTGACATATATATATATCATTTTTTAAATAATATCATTTTTTTTTGATTTGATTTGTTACGTTTAATAAAAAATACTATTATAATAAAATGTCAGGAAAAAGATTTACTCCAACAGATAAAAATCAGTTACAAAATGCAATTAAAGAATATTATAAATTAGTATTTGAACGAAATGTTACAAACTATTGGGAACATAATAATGGTAAAGGACGTATGAATGAATGGGATGTTTCTAATATTACGGATATGAGTTACTTGTTTTCTTATATTAATAATTTCAATGAGGACATTGGAGATTGGGATGTTAGTAATGTGACAAATATGGAAAGTATGTTCAGTCATTGCCCATCATTCAATAATAATAATAGTGACAGTATTAAAAATTGGAATGTTAGCAATGTGACAAATATGCAGTTTATGTTTATGGATTGTACTAATTTTAATCAGCCACTTAACGATTGGGATGTTAGTAATGTGACAAATATGAAAGGTATGTTTACTGTCTGTATTTCATTTAATCAACCACTTAATGATTGGAATGTTAGTAATGTAAGAAATATGTTTTATATGTTCAGAGAATGTACAATTTTTAATCAACCTCTCAATAAATGGCATGTTGATAATGTTACCAATACTGGTAATATGTTTGCGTTTTGCGAGAATTTTAATCAAAACTTAAGTAGCTGGGATATTTCTAACGCAACCGATATTGGATTTATGTTTCATAGATCAGGAATGACCAATATTGAATATCTCCCATTACGACTACAACCACAATCACAACCACCACAACCACCACCACAACCACAAACGCGTGGAATTAGCGGTTTGGCTTTTGAAATACACGATTACTTCAAGTCTCTGGACAAGCAAGAACTATTATCTTTTTTGAATGATTTCAATAATAACCCATCAAATGTTGTTAACAAAATGACCGAACCAAATAACAGTAACAGTAACAATATGTTCGCTCCACTCGAAACTTTTATTCGAAATAGCAATGACTTTGATGAAAATGCAAAAAGGTACCATTTAAACACATTAAACACCATTCATACCAAAATACAAGAATTTTATAACTCACCATATAGTGATCCATTGCTAGTTGATAAACTGAAAAAATTAGCAGATGCGTCCCTTCTCTTTGCTACAAAACAGTCTGATGATTTTATTGAACAATATATTAAAACATTCGTTGATGAATGTGCTCTTGCTTATGAAGGTAGATTACAAGAATTAACATGTAATAAAGGTGCAGTCGAAAGAATAACAACCGGAATTGGGAAAGTTGCCAGCAATTTCTGTCTTCAACCAAACGACAAATGTACAGTTGTAATGCAAAAACTTAAAGATCTTTTTAATAATGTTTCTTTAACTGAATTAAGAAATCAATGGATTAATGAGTATATTGTTGTTAAAAGTAAAGAACTTAAAGAAAAAAATGAAGCTGAAAGAAAATCCCATTTTATCAAATATATGACTGATTCGATTCCCTTTCGAACTGAAGAAACAGATAAGCAAATAAAAGAAATGGCAGATCGTCCGTACATGATACAAATATTCAAAACCGGGGAAAAAGGTCAACTATCTACAACTCTCAATGAGGTTTTGATTGAATGGTTTGATAGTGTTGCTGATAGCGCCGAACTTAAAAAAATGAGCGCACACGAACGAAAACAAGATTTCATTGTGTACGCCAAAAATTTCTATGATGAAAGTATGGATGAAAAAGAAATA
>JACCED011131891.1_pt1 | contig 19941 bp, 6 predicted proteins | sample 7455021 | NCBI WGS metagenome assembly JACCED01 (sample SAMN15323456, study PRJNA562643) | freshwater metagenome | isolation source: river surface water | place: USA:Blue River Watershed | collected 2017-08-19
CCGTTCCAGACGCTGCGGCCGACGAGGCGGGAGTTGGTGAACTCGGCGGGCATGGAGCTGTAGAACAGATTGGGATCGCCGACGGGGCGGAAGGCCTGGTGCTTGCGCAGGATCCAGGGCTGTTCGCTGAGGGTGCCGTTGGCGTTGTAGAACTGCGTGGCGCTGAACTGGGTCGCGCCGAGGTTGAAGGGCAGCGGGAGCGCCTGGTCGCGGACGGTGAAGGCGCGGACGATGCCGGTGTCGCCGAGCGGCGGGGCGAGCATGTAGTCGGTGCCGACGGGGATCAGGTAGACGTAGGGCGTGGCGCCGAGGGCGTTGGGCGCGGTGCTGTTGGGCGTGCCGGCGAAGACGACGCCGGGGCTGTAGGGATCCATGCCGACGTAGCCGCGGAAGACGAGGCCGGCGGAGTAGATCTTGGTCGCAAAGTTGGACGGCGTGAAATTGCGGTCGCCGGCGACATAGGGAAGGCCGAAGAAGTTTTTGCCCGCCTCGATCGTGGTGCCGAAGGGAATGATGATGCCGGGGACGTTGCCGCCGCCGGCGTTGCGGAGGTTGCGGCAGAGGGCGGCGACATCGGGATCGGCGAGCAGGTTGGAGACGATGTGCTGCTCGAGGGTCTGCTGCCACTGGGCGTCGTCGTCGGTGGCGGCGGGATCGTCGAGGATGCGGAAGAGTTCGCGGCGGAGGGAGAAGAGGGTGCCGTTGGTATCGGGGTTGTTGATACCGAGGCGGCCCTTGGCGACGGACCAGTCGGCCTGGAGGCGCGCCATGGTGCCGGCGAGGCCGGCATCGCCGAGGGTGGAGACGGTGGCCTGGGGCTGACCGCCGGAGAGATCGCCGAGGGAGCGGGCGGCGACGATGGCGTCGATGGCGGACTGGCCGGCGGTGGAACCGAGCAGGCCGGTCTCGTAGTCGTAGGATTTGGCGGCGAGGTAGGTGTAGCGGCCGGCGAGGTCGAAGAGGGAGCGGTATTGCTCGAGGGCCTCGTTCCGGAAGGTGCGGAAGGTGAGATCCTTGGTCCGGTAGCCCTGGATGAGGGCGGCGGCGCGCTGGCGGTAGAGTTCGCGTTCGGACTGGAGGCGGGTGCCCTCGGCGATGAGGTTATTCACCCGCTGGGCGGCGCGTTGGACGTTGGTCGCGAGCTGGGCGATCTCGAAGTGGGCGTCGATGAGATCGCGGAGCAGGATCTCGTATTCGTAGGCGACCTGGCGGGTCTCGTAGGTGAAGCCGAGTTCCTCGATGCGGCGGCCGGAGAGGACGAGGTTGTTTTCGGCCTGGGCCTGGAGGTATTTGGCGGCGTTGGAGGAGACGGCGGCGATGCCGGTGGCGAAGGTGGCGGCGGTGCTGCCGACGACCTTGATCGAGGCGCGGACGGAGGACGTGGCGTCGTTGGCGAAGCCGACGACGGAGGGCGGGTATTCCGCGACGGAGCCGGCGGTGTCCTTGAAGCGCTGGGCGAGCGCCTTGGCGATCTCGGCGGCGGCGAGCAGGCCAGCCTGCGCCAGCTTCAGCTCGGAGTTCTTGTCGTCGGTGCGGTCGCGATCGGCGACGACCGCCAGACGGGTGCTGACCATCTCGCGGTAGAGCGCATTGCGCCGGAGGAAGGTCTGTTCCTGGTTCTGGTAGCGGGCGAAGGCTTCGCGCATCGCAATCTGGGTCTGATGCAGGTCGATCAGGGCTTGTTGCAGCGAGCCGGTGACACGCCGGGTGCCGGGCGAGGCAAGGCTCCAGGTGTCGGAGAACTGCACGACCTGGTTGGGCTGGAGGTTCACGGTCCTGACCTGGAGCGTGGAGGTATTGGACGCCGTCTGGTAGCGTTCGAGAATCTGGTCGGTCGAGAGGGTGGTGAATGTCTGGACCTGCGTGGGGACGCGGACGGTGAGGGTGAGGGGTTGCGAGGTGTCGACCAGATCGCTGGGGCGGTCGACGACGAACCAGTTGATGTAGTCGGGGCCGGTGTAGCCCTGGGCGTAGGTGCGGCCGGCGCCGATCTCGCCCGAATAGGGCGTGCCGTAGATCTCGATGAGCTGTTTCTCAAAGGCGCGTTCCTGATCGACGATGGCGTCGTTGGAGTTGCCGATCTGGTTCTCCTGGTTGCGGAGGAGGCGGGTCATGCGGGCGGCCTGATCGAAGGCGCCCTTGGCGTTGAGGACGGCGCGGAGGGCGCGCTCGTGGATCTGATCGTAGTGGGATTTGCCGGCCTTGAGGTCGGCGGGCGAGATGTCGAAGGCGATGGCGCCGGGGCTGAGGCCGAGGGGATTGAGGCGCGCGTTGGCGTTGTCGATGCGCGTCTGGAAATCCTCGGCGATGACGGTGAGTTCCGCGAGGTCGGGCACGGTGGTGCGATCGACGATCTGGATGCCGGTGTGCTGCGGGTTGTTGTCCTTGTCGGGGAGGAGCGCGTTGCCGACCGCCCAGTTGATGAAGGCGCCCTGAGCCGAGCGGGAGGCCCACTCGTCGAGACCCCAGTGCCGCGTGGTGAGCGTGGCGGGGTTGGGCTTGCCGTCGCGGAAGTGGGTCCAGCCGGCGGCAGGGTCGTCCCGGTAGCTTTGGCGGTGGGTGAGGGCGAGAATCTGCTGGGCGGTGCGGCCGAGGGCGGAGGCGGAGGCGGCGAACTTGCGTTCGTCGAAGTAGTCGACCTGCACGGCCTGGCCGAGGACGGTGACGGCCTCGCTGCGGGGCGTCCACGTGAAGTGGGGACTCTGGAGGAGACGGTAGTAGCCCTTGAGTGCGGTGAGGTAGTGGCCGTAGGCGTCGCCGTGGCCCTGGGGGAACATGCGCTGGGCGTCGGCGGCATCGACGATGCCGTTGGCGGTGGAGCTGCCGGATTTCTCGCGGATGTTGTAGTTCACCGCGTAGAGGGCCTCGCCGGAGTTGATGCCGCGGGTGTAGTTCCAAACGAGGCGATTGTAGGACGGGGCGACGGTGACTCCGGGCTGGAGGAAGTCATCGCGGCCGCGGAGGAGGGCGAGTTCCTCCTCAAGGACGGATCTCACCTGGCCCTCGAAGGAGAAGCGGGAGGTGTTGACCTCGGTGACGGTGGCGGAGTCGTCGAGGGAGATGGTGGGATTGGCGGCGTCGGCGAAGGCCTCGTTGCCCGCGATGGTGTAGAGGTCGTTGAGGTAGCCGGCGGCGAGGAGGAGGGCGTCGTTGGCGGGCGCGTAGTCGTAGCCGGACTCGATCGACATGGCGCGGCCGCGATTGAGCAGCGTCTCGTAGATCTCGATCAGGCCGAAATCGTTGATGTTCTCGAGGGAGAGGGCGATGTCGCCTTCCCAGCGTTTGCCGGCCTGGGTGAGGAGGGAGACGTCGGTGTTGACCGCGTTATTGTAGAGATCGGTCATCCGCTGGTTGAACGGATTGATCGCGGCGAGGACGCGCTTGATCCAGCCCTCGACGAGCTTGGGCTGCATCCAGGCGGACCACGTGGTGCCGGTGACGTTGGTGGTGCCGGTCTTCGCGCGGTAGCGCATCGTGAAGTAATTGTCCGTCATCACGAGCAAGGGGCTGCCGAGGGGCGCGGTGGGGGAGCCGCCGACGGTGACGAGGTTGGTGAGCGTGCCGTTGGGCGCCTGCCATGGGGAGCCGGCGGCGAGGACCATGTCGGTGGAGGTCGCGGTGTGCAGTGCGAAATCGATGCCGGAGCTGGCGCCGGGATCGGAGGAGGAGAAGAGGGCGACCTCGATGCGGTTGGCGCCGAGGGTAAAGAAGCCGGGATCGACGTTGAACTGCAGGGGCAGCCCGCCCGTGACGAGGCCGGAGGACGCGCCGGTGGCGGTGAAGCCGGACGGAGCCTGATAGGCGAGGGCGGCGGAGCCGTTGACGTAGAGGACGAATCCGGTGCGGTCGGCGATGGAGGCGGAGAAGACGATGCGCTGGGGGACGGCGCCGGTGAGCGTGAGGGCGTTTTCCGCCTTGGCGACGAGGCCGGGCAGGATCGCGTCCGGCGTGGTGGAGTTGATGGTGACGGACCGGGGGAGGGGGACGGCCGTGGTGGCGGCATACTGGGCCGCGGTCGGAAGCGTGGCGCCGGGGTTCTGGACGAGGCGCCAGTTGCCGGAGGACCACAACGTCATCGTGTGGCTGTAGATTGCGGGAGGCGTGCCGCCCTGGGGTGGGGCGTAGCGCCACTCGAATTCGTAGTCCTGGGGGCGGGCGGCGAAATCGGCGGTGTGACGGAGCGAGACTTGTTCGTCGAGGGGGTTGTCGGGGAGGAGAACCTTGAGTTCACCGGTGTAGAGGCGCGGGGCGACCTTGAAGACCTGCATCACGACGGGCTCGCCGGTGGGCGTGAAGGCGCGGCCGTCTCCGAAGAGCATCGTGACCCAACCGCTGCCGGCACCGGTGGCGGTGACGGCGTAGTCGGTGACGGCGGAATCCGAGTCGGTGATGGTCGCGAGTTCCTGGGGGCCGATTCGCCGCGGGGTGCCGTTGGAGCGGAAGGCTCCGGCTTTGGCGGGATCGGGCACAAACGTCTCGAGGGTCGAGGAGAGGGCGGCGATGGCGTCGTTCCAGCGGCCGGCGTTGGTGTCGCTGACGCTCACGAGGCCGCGGATGGCGTCGTAATCGGCGAGGGAGAGGACGTTGAGGTGGACGTAGTCTTCGCCGGCGGGCTCGTCGACCAGCGAGCCGAGGAGCACGAGGGTGCCGTGCGTGCCGCGCTGCGGGTCGAAGTAGAAGCGTTTCTGGAGGTGGGCGGGAAGGCGCTGGAAGTAGGTCCGGCCCTGATAGCGGCTGGTGAGGATCGACGTCGGGATGGACTGGAGTCCGCTGGGGGCGCCCAGGGCGTAGGTCTTTTCGCGGAACGGATCGTGGAGGCGCACGCTGACCGCATCAATCGACGTGGTGGCGATCGACTGCTGGTAAAGGACGACGGCGCTGGATTGCGGCATGACGGCCGGCAGGCCGAGCTTGGGCAGGGTGAGCGTTTCCGCGACGCGCAGCTCCGGGGCGTTGGCGGGCCAGACGGGGCGATACGTCACGGTGAGCGCGGTGGCGCTGACGGGATCGCCCACCGGAACGCCGCCGGAGAGGGGCCGCAGGTAGGGCAGCACGGTGCCGACGGCGGGCTGGGTGGCGACACCCGGCACGAAGAAGCCCTCGCGCATGGTGTAGTAGAACTTCATGCCGAACGAGGGTGAGCCGGAGGCGTGGGGGCCCCGGTAGACCCAGTGATAGCCTTTGCGGTCGCGGTAGGTGAAGCTGTTGTAGTGACCCGGCGCGGTGGCGACCGGGGACGGATCGGCGACGCCGGTGACCTCGGTGTTGGCGAGGGTGCCATCGGGGCGGACCGGGAGCGGCAGCAGCGGCAGCGGCATCGGCGCCTGAATGATGGTGCCGGCGGTGAGAGGGTAGTCGAACAGCACGTCGTTGGCCGTGCCGGCGAGGTCCAGCTCACGGAGGACCTTGAACACCCTCATCGCGGGACGGTTGTCGGCGGCGGAGGTGTAGTGCAGGAGGGCGAACGGTTCCGAGGTGTAGGGCGAGAGGTTGGCCGTGGTGTCGTTGAGGTCGTCGCGCAGCGCGTAGACCCGGCCGGCGAGGAGGAGGGCGTGTTCTTCGTTGGGGTTGAAGCCGGGGAGGTTGCGGTCGTTCTGAACGTAAAGGCTGCCGGCGAGCTGGTCCGGCGCGAGATCGCCGCTGCCAGCGTTGGAGGCGAGGACGATGGTGGCGGGATTGGTGGGATACGCGGCGGTGTAGCGGGCGATCTTCGCGGGCGTGTAGAACGGCTGGAAGGCGGTGCTCGGCGCATCGATCTTTCTGAACCACCAAACCGTGAGCGTGCTGGCGCCGGGCATCGCGTTGACCGGGATAATCGCGCCTCGCTCCGCGGCCAGGGCGCCGTTGGCGAACGGGTTGATGTAGGCGGCGGGCAGGTAGTTCGTGCCGCCGGCGATGTATCCGCCGAGGAGGTAGCCGGCGGGGGCGACGATCCGGTCGCCGACGTTGACGGTGGTGGCGATGGCAGCGAGGCCATCGGCTTCCTGGAAGCCGACATCGCGGATCTGCGCCACCGCGCCGGCACCACCGCCGCCGGTGAGGACGACGGAGGCGGAGGAGCTGAAGTTGCTCGGCACGGAGGTGAGCGTGATGCCGGTGACGCGGCCGCCGGAGACGGTGGCGGTGGCCGCGGCGCCGGTCAGCCCGGGGAACGAAACGGTCGGGGCGGACGTGTAGCCGGCGCCGCCCTCGAGGATCGCGATGGACGCGGAGCGCGTCTCGGCCTGGGAGAAGAGGCGGACATACCAGACATCGGAGCCGCTGGTGAACTTGAGCAGGGAGCGGTTGAGGCCGTCGTTGCTGAAATTGATGACGAGGCGCTGGGTGCCGGTATCGATGGCCGCCTGGTCCTGGGAAGGGTGATCCTGATAGACGATCTGCGGCGTCTGGCCGGGAGGGAACTGGAGTCCGGTCTCGGTCGTGCTGCCCGCGGCGGCGACGGTGTAGTGGGCGTAGCGGGAGAGGTCGGTCGGCCACTGCTGGACGTAATTGTTGCGATGCTGCGGCCAGTAGAGCCCGAGATTGGGTCGGGCGTTGGTCAGGAAGTGGATCGAGGCATCGGCGGCCTCGAGCCAGTAGAACACCACGCGGTCGGGATTGTCGTTCTCGCGTTCGGCGTAGTAGATCGTGCGGCCGTCGCGGCGGTTGACGGACCCGTAGAACGAGAGGGCGTCGGGGCTGGACTCGATGACGGGGGAGGCGAGCCACTCCGAGCTGCCGTCGAGCGGGAGGGCGCGGTTGAGCTCGTCGCGGGCGGTGATGAGTTCGCCGAGTTCGACGGAAGCGTTGATCGAGGGGGCGATGCGCGCGACCTCGACGATGTCGGCGCCGAGAAACTCGTGGGTGTCGGTGGTGCCGGGCTTGAGGGCGCCGAGGTATTCGATGAAGAGGCGGCCTTCATGGTTGTAAGCGCGGAGCTGGCCGATGCCGGCGGTCTTCTCGAACCAGACCGTGCGTTTCTCCTGCGGCGGAGCGGCGTTCGGGTCGGGAGGATTGTATCCGACGGGCCGATACTCGGTGGCGACGGTGGCGGGGAAGTTGGCGCTGTAGACGGGGTTCACCAGCTCGATCTTGCCGGCGGGAATGGTAACGACGGGGCTGTTGAAGCCGCGCTCGGTCCAGAAGATGTTGCGGATCGGGCGGGTGGTGGCGGAGGAGACGGAGAAGGTTTCCTCGCGGAAGCGGTAGCGGAGATTGGCGTCGCCCGGGATGGCGAGGGGGACGCGCGTGACCCAGCGGACGGTGACGCGGCCGGCCTGGGAGGCGAAGACGCGGTCGGCGTGCCGGCTGTAGTAGTAGGCGATCGCGGTGTTGGCGGCGATCGGAGTCTCGGTGGCGGGGGAGCCGGCGGGGTGGGAGAAGATCTCGCCGGGTTTCACCGGTTCGGTGCGCCAGTAGTCGGCGGCGGCCGTGGTGGTGCCGTCGAAAGCCGTGGTCGGAGGGGTGATGACGTCGCCGAGCATGTAGCGCGGGACGCCGACGGCGAAGGTGGTGCCGAAGGACGAGCGGCGGAGCGTGATGCCGCTGGAGGCCGAGGCGGGAAATCTGGCGGCGGTTCGATCGTAGGCGGAGCCGCCGGTGTTGGCCATCTCGCCGGCAAACTGCGGTTGGGTGCCGATCTGGGCGGGCGGGGCGCTGGGCTGGAAGAGCCGGTTGAAGCCGCCGCCGGTGATCTCGTTCTGCGCTGGCGCAGCGACGGCGGAGAGGAGGGCCGCGGCGGCGGCGAGGAGGAGCCGCCGCAGGTGCGGTGAACACGCGTTCATGGGCGTCGTGGGTCCGTGGGTGGGAACGACGGCTTACTGGTTTCCGGCGGTGCCGAGCGTGCGGGCAAAGGCGTTCATCCGCTGCTCGATGGCTTCGAGGCGGGTGGTGGTGGCGGAATGCTGGGTCCCGAGCTCGGCGACCTGGGCCTGCAGGGCGGCGTTCTGCGCCTCAAGCTGGCGGACGCGGGCAGTGAGGGCGGCGTTCTGGGCATCCTTTTCCGCGCGCAGTTCGCGCAGGGATTGGACGGCAAGGGCCTCGAAGCCGCGCGTCGTGATGGTGAGGTGGCCATCGCGGCTGGTGTCGATCCAGTTGGGAAACACCTCCTGGACCTCCTGGGCGATGAAGCCGGTCTGGCGGCCGCGGCCATAATGCTCGTCCTTGTAGTCGAAGGTGACGGGGCGAAGCTTGAGCAGCTGATCGAGGGAGCCGGCGAGGTTGGCGACATCCTTTTTGAGGCGCCGGTCGGAAAACGCCGCGAAGCCACCGCCGCCGATCTTGGTCGCGGTGCCGTTTTCCTCGAACGCAAACGACCAGGCACCATTGCGATTGAGCACGACCATGGTGTATTGCGCGTTGGGCGAACGGAGGAGGTAACCGATGTTGCCGTCGGCGTTGGTCGTATTCAGGCCCATGCGGCCGTCGCCTTCGATGCGCAGGCGTTCGACCGAATTGGTGGCGATGCGCAGGGCCGCATTTTCGTGGTGCCAGATGAAGCCGGGGCCGCCGGGCTGAACGCCGATGTGCAGGCCATCCGTGGCGGTCGCGCCGGTATCCGCGTTGACGAACATCGCGCGGACGTCGCCGTCGCGGTAGACGGCGACGGGATAGGGAGGGGCGGTGTGACCGATGCCGAGGTTGCCGTTGGGATTCAGGCGCATCTTCTCGGTGGCGTCGGTGCGGAAAGTGAGGGTGCCGTCCGCCGGCGAGAACATACCACTGTCGTTGTCGCCGGTGCCGCGGAAGGTATAGCCGTTGGTGACCCCGCCGTCGGCGGCGATGCCGCCAGCCACGAGCAGTTTGGCGTCGGGAGCGATGTTGCCGATGCCGACGTTGCCGTTGCCGAGGATGGTGACGGTTTCGGTGCCGGCGGGGGCATTGAGGAACGAGATACGGTCGCCGGCGCCGTTGGCGTGGATCCGGAACTGGCTGCCCTGGACGCCGAAGCCCATCCGACCGGTTGCGCCGTCGTCCCAGACGGCAAGCTTGGTATTCGCGAGGCTGGAGCCCAACGAAAGGGCGGCGGTGGGGAGCGAGGTGCCGATGCCGACGGAGCCGGTCGTGCGCAGGACGTTGCTGCCGGAGGCGGTCCAGACACCGACATCGGCTCCGAGCTTGGCCGCGGTGACGGCGCTGTTGGCGATGTCGGCCGTCGCGATGGTGCCATCGGTGATCTTGGCGCTGGTGACGGCGCTGTCGGCGAGCTGGGTGGCGGTGATGGTGGTGTTGGCGATCTGGGCGGCGGTGACGGTGTTGGCCGCGAGCTGGGTGGCGGTGACGGCGCCGTTGGCGATCATGGCCGAGGTGACGGACTGGCTGAGGACGGATTCGGCGACGCGGGCGCGGAAGGCGTAGGCGGTCGTGACTAGCTGCTGGCGCGGGGAGATTTCGGAACCGAGGGCGCCGGCGGCGTCGGCGATGGTGACGCCGAGGAAGCGGGTGGCGCCGGTGAAGAGGCCTTCGCCCATGACGGCGACGTTGCTTTCGCCGACGACGGCGGTGCCGGTGCCGAGGAGGACGCTGAAGTCGCCGCTGGAGATGGCGACCGTCTGCTGTTCGGACCAGAGGCGCGTGCCGCCGCTGGCGGCGTCGTAAACGCGGAAGATCGCGACGCGGTTGACGGTGGTGCCGTTGCCGATGGGAGTGCCGGTGCTGTCGGTGACGCGGCCCTGATAGCTGACGGTGGTGGGAACGGCGGAGGCCTGGGCAAACAGGCCGGCGGGCAGGGCAAACAGGACGAGGGCGGCAACGAGACGTTTCATGGATCGGAAAAGGAAGGAGTTGGCAGCGGGACGGAAGGAAGGGACGAAATCTGGAATGGTCACGGGGTGGGGCCGGTGCCGCCGAGCGGGACGGTGGCGAGCGAGCCGAGGTCGCTGACGCGGCGGAGTTGGAAGGTGCCGCCGACCGTGATGGTGGAGCGGTGAACGCCGACGATGGTTTCAGTGTAGGTGCCGCCGAGGACGGTGCTGCCCCAGCCGAGCGGCGACACGCCGGCCGGCGGGTTGACGGCGAACGCGAAGGAGCACGTGCGGGTGTAGGCCGGGCTCTCGATGCCGGTGGCATACGGGGCAAACCGGGCGTCCTTGTTGTCGTGGTCGGGGTGGTAGGCGTGGACGAAGGGGTTGGTGGGGGCGTTGAACGCGACGTTGAGCGTCCGCACCAGCGTGGCGCCGAGGGCGACGGAGCCGGAGCCGGTCGCGAGCACGGTGTCGGGGGGGAGGTGCACTGCGACGAGGCGGCTGGCCGAGGCTTTCTCGTCCTGTTTCAGACCGCCCTCGTAGGTCGTGAGCCCGAGCGGGTGCGGCGTGCCGGCGAGGCGGCCGAGGAAAACCTGGGAGAGCAGCCGGGCGGTGCCGGTGTCGTCGACGTGGAGGATGACGCGGAGGGGGAAGGGGCGGGCCGTGGTGTTTCCCGGGGAGCCGGGAGCGAGGCTGTTGACGGCGTTGACGGCGATATCGCCGACCCAGAGGCCCGCCAGCGAACTGACGCGGGCGCTGACCGGCAGGGAGATGTCGGCGAGGTTACCGCTGTCGGTGAAGCGCAGGAGCGACGCGTAGAACGCGTCCGGCTGGCCGGTCATAAGGGCCCGGTCGAGGCCGAAGACGATCTCAACGGACGACTGGGGGGCGATGACCTCGTTGAAGCTGGTGACGGGAGAGAAGACGTAGCTGGAGGTCGCGGTGTCGAAGGTGCGTCGGGTCAGCGGGACGGCGGCGACGATCGCCTCCTGGCCGGTGGGGGCGGAGGCGGAGGCGAGGGATTCGACGGTGACGGTGACCGGTGCGGCGGTGCGATTACGCAGGCGGACAGTGACGTTGCTGCCGGTCCGGCCGAAAACGAGGCCATTGAGGTCCGACGGTGCGACCTCGAGCGGGCCGTAGAAGTTGCCGACCACCGGGGCTTCGAACCAGTAGGCCTCGGTGCGATCGACGCGTTCGGAGGTGAGGGAGAACACCTGCGTGGGATTGGAGGGCCCGAGGGGTCCGCCGACGTATTTGTAGATGCGGGTGTTGGCGGCGATGGCGACCGGAAAGGTGGCGAAGTAGGCGCTGTAGGAAGGGTAGCCGCTGCCGGTCGAACGCGTTGGGAAGCCGAGGAACGTGGCGCCGTTGCGGACCCAGGTGCTGCGGGGCGGCAGGACCCGCTGTTTGATTTGAAGGTTGTAGGTAGAGGCGGCCGTCCCGGAGCACTCAACGAGGTAGGCAGCCTGACCGGTGAGTTGGGCGAGGTTGCTCTGGGCCGGCTGGCCGCGGCGCCAGATGCTCCAATCGGGAGTGCCCGCGGTGGGAATCAGAGGTGACGAGCCGAACTGGATCTGGGTGGGATTGGGATTCCAGCGCCAGATCGCGAGGACCTCCGGATTGGCCGCCATGAGCTGATCGATGGTCGCGTAGTCGGCGTCGCCGTGCAGGTAGATGGAGTTCCAACCGCCGCGGAGGTTGTAGGCGGTGGTCTGCCACTGGGCGTGGGCGGAGGGGGCGAGCGCGAGGAGGGCGGTGAGGGCGAGCGCGGACGCGAGGAGACGGAAGACGCGGAAGATTGGGGAGACGGGGGAGAGGGGGAGACGGAGGGGCGGAAAGGAGGAGAGACGGGACATGGGCGGGGGCGCGGTCAGCGGACAGTGAGGCGGTAGAAGCGGGAGGGACCGGCGCCGGTGGCGACGAAGGCGGGCTGCACGCCGACGGTGGTGGCGCGGTGGAGTGAAGTCGCGGTGCCGCCGGACGAGAGGGCAAACGGGACCACGGTCCAGGTGCGCAGGTCGGTGCTTTCCTCGATGGCGTAGACCTTGCCGGTGATGGCGTAGAACTCGAACGCGACCTGGGTGGCGGACTTGCCGGTAAGGCGGAGCTCGAAGCGCTCGGTGGTGTCGCCGGCGAAGGTGCCGGCGACGTATTCGAGGAAATTGGACACGCCGTCGCCGTCGAAATCCCCGTCGCGGGTGATGAGGGCGATGTCCCAGCCGGGTTGACCGGGGCGGCGGCCAGCCTGATGGAGCTGCCACTCCTCCCAGGCGTCGGGGAGGCCGTCACCGTCGGTGTCGGCGCCGAGGTTGAGATCGAGGCGGGCGCGTTCGCCGCCCTGGCCGGCGCGGAGGGTGCCGGCGACCTCGATGGGGTAGAAGCGCTTGCCATTCATCTCGACGACGATCGAGAAGACGCCGGCGGCGGGGACCGCCTTGTCGGTGTAGGTGCGGGTGGCGGCGCGGTTCTGGTCGATGCGGAGGTTGAGCTCGTAGTTGTGGTCGCCGTTGAGCTCCTGCCAGACGGGGGCGCGACCGATTTCGGTGTTGTCGCGGAGGAGGATGATCTCTGCGCCCTGGACCTGCAGGGTGGCGCCCAGCTGGTCGCGAATCACGCCAAAGAGCGTGTAGAACGGAGCGGGTGGGAAGGCGCGGGCGAGCGGAACGGCGAAGAGCGCGAGCAGCAGCAGCCCCGTGGTGCGCGCGAGCTGGAGTCGCGGCAGTGAAGGTGGGAGTCTCACAACGCCCGCTGGGTGCCGCCGAACGCCGTGGCGTTCGACGTTTCTGGGGCGAGCGTGGCGGGCTTTGGGGCGAGCGTGGGGTGGGCTGGGGCGAGCGTGGACGGCGCACCGCCGCAGGGTGGAGCGGGCGGAACGGCGGCTGGCTCAGGCCCCGCGGGAGTCGAGGCGGCGGCGGAGTTCCGGGCTGAGGCGGTGGCTGCAGACGACGGGTTGTTTCACGCCGCGGAGCAGGAGTGAAGGAGTGTCGCGATCGAGACCCTCGATACGTTCCAGGTGGCCGAGATTGACGATGGCCTGGCGGTGGACGCGCACGAACAGATCGGTGGGCAGCGCGGTCTCCCAGGTCTTGAGCGAACGGCGCACGAGATAGCGCGAGTGGTCGCTGACAAAGACCTCGGAGTAGTTGTCGCAGGAGGTGACCGCGGCGATGGCTTTGACGGGGACGAAGCGGGCGCCCTGGTGGTTCTTGAGAAACACGGTGTCGTTCGCCGTGACGGCGGCGAGAGGAGTCTCCGCGGCCTCGGAGTCGAGGCCCGACTCCGGAGTGGCGGGGGAGGTGGAGGCCGCGGTGAGGTCAGGCGGCTGTGGGGCACCGAGCCGGCCGAGCGATTGCGCGAGGCGGGCGGGCGAGACGGGTTTGAGGAGATAGTCGAGGGCGTTGACCTCGAAGGCGCGGAGCGCGAAGCGGTCGTGGGCGGTGACGAAGATGATCTCGGCGTGCGGGGCGACGTGGGGGACGAGGTCGAAACCGGTGCCGCCCGCGAGCTCGATGTCGAGGAACACGAGATCGTAGTCGCGGCAGGCGAGGCGGGTGCGGGCGGCGGGCACGTCGTCGGCTTCGTCGATCACGCGGATGTGCGGGTGCGGCAACAGCAGGCGGCGGAATTCCTCGCGGGCGAGGGATTCGTCGTCGATGAGGAGGGCTTGGCGCGGCGGGAGCGGAGGATTCACGGCGGGGGCGGGCGTGGCGGGGCGGAGGCGGAGACGGGGGCCGGCAGCACAATGGTGGCGCGGACCCAGCCGGCGTCGGGCTGGGTGGTGAAGCGGTGGGTGCCGGGGAAATAGCGGGTGAGGCGCTGGCGGAGGTTTTCGAGTCCGATGCCGGTGGAGGGGGCGGTGCTGGTGCCGGGCTCGAGCCAGGTGCCGGTGTTGGCGATCTCGAGTTCGAGCTGAGTCGCCGCGTCGGTCGCGAGCAGGCGCGCGCCGAGCCGGAGCCGGAGGACACCGGTGGTGGTCTGGCGGCCGTGCTTGAGCGCGTTTTCCACGAGCGGCAGCAGCAGAAACGGCGGGATTGGAACGCGGGCGGCGGCGGGGTCGAGGTCGAACGTGACGGCGAGTTTGTCGCGCCAGCGGGTCTGCTCCATTTCGAGGTAGAGGCGAAGCATGGCGAACTCCTCGGCGACGGGCGCGAGGTGCTCGTTGCGGGTGAGCGTGATGCGGCAGAGCTCGGCGAGCTGCGTGACCATCTCGCCGGCGGCGGTGGGGTGGGAGAACGTGAGGGCCCGGATGGAGTTGAGGGCGTTGTAGAGGAAGTGGGGATTGAGCTGGTAGCGGAGGGTCTCGAGGCGGGCTTTTTCCTCGCCGAGGCGCGCGGCGACGAAGGCATCGCGGTCGATCTGCCGGAGGCGGGCGAGCTCGGCGGTGCGGGCGGTGACGACCTCCTCGAGCTGGCGGTTGCGGCGGCGGAGCGTGCGCGTGCGGAGCGTGATGACCCCGAGAACGGCGCCGACGGCGGCGCAGGCGAAACCCGCGCGCGCCCACGGCGTGCGCCACCACGGTGGTTGCAACGTGAGCGCGAGCTGCGCGGGAGGGCCGATGCGGCCGGTGACGTCCATGGCCTGGAGTTCCAAGCGGAGTGCACCATCGGGGAGGTTGGTGAGATCGCGGTGCGGCTCGTCGGACCAGCGGGTCCATTGGGCGTCGAGGCCGGCGAGCCGGGTGCGGAAGCGGACCTGGGTGTTGGCCTGGACGTCGGAGAGGAAACTGGGGGCGGTGAACTCGATGCGGAGCGCGCGACGATCGGCCGGGAGCGGGAGGATGGTGGCGGAGTTTGCCGGCGCGAAGGCGGGCGCGGACCAGACGGTAGTGCCGTCGGGGGCGGTGACGCGGCGAAACACGGCGACGGGCGGCGGCGGGGCCGTCTCCGGGCGGCGACGCAGATCGCAGGAGACGAGCTGGCCCTGGCAGGCGAGCCAGAGGGTGTTGTGTTCCGGCTCGAGGTGGAGGGCGTTGACGACGAGGCCGCGGAGCAGGGGTTCCGGGCGGTCCTCGGTGACGATTTCCTGGCCGGAGCGGACGACGACGCGGCGGAGGAGGGGCTGCGGTTGGGCGAAGTAGAGCCAGCCTTCGTTTTCGGCGGAGGCGATGGCCTCGGGACCGGCGCCGTCGACGGTGAGGCGCGGCTCGGCGAAAAAGCGGTTGGCGGCGGAATCCCAGCGCCAGGCGCCGCGGCGGCTGACGACGAAGAAGGCGTTGCCGGTGCGGAGGAGGCGGACCTTGTCGGCGGCGCTCATGGCGGGCAGGCCGTGCTCGGGGCCGAAGGTCGTGATCGGCGCCTGCGCCGTGAGGCGATCGCGCACCTCGAGGCGGCGGATGCGGCCATCGGAGCGGCTGGCGATCCAGACGGAGCCGGCGCCGTCGTCGAAGATGCCGTTGGCGCCGGTGGGCATGTTTTCGAATTTGAATGCGGGCGCCCACGCGGGAGCGCCATCGCGCGTGCTGCGGCGGAAGAGCCAGAGGTCGAGGCCGCCGCCGACGAACGCGACCTCGGGCTGCGTCCGGCCGAGGCCGATGCCGTAGCGCGTGGTGGTGTCGCTGCAGCGGACGGCGGTATCGGTGTCGGGCGAAAGGGCGAAGAGGCCGGCGCCGGTGGCGAGGACGTCTCCGCCGTCGGCGGCGACCTGGTTGATGCCACCGGCGAAGCCCGTGACGGCGTGGAAGACGCCGGTGGCGGAGTCGCGGCGCACGAGGCCCTCGCTGTGGGCGACGTAGAGATGGCCGCGCGCGGAGGCGAGGGCGCGGGGGCTGCCGGTGATGCCCTGAGTGATGCCATGGCGGGCGAAGGGCGAATCGAGCTGGAGACGCACGAGACCGAAATGCAGGGCGAGCCAGAGGCCGCCTTGGGCGTCGTGGGCGACGCCGTTGACGCGATCGGTGCCGAGTCCGCGGGAGCGGTCGACGATCTGGGCGCGTTGGAATCCGGCGTCGAGCAGGACGAGGCCGTGGCGCGACGTGGCGTAGGCGGCGCCGCCTCCGGGGAGGAAGGTGGCGTTATAGTTGAGTTCGCGGCGGAGAAGTTCGCGCACGGCGGGCGAACCGAGGGGTTCGGCGTGTTCGCCGCGGACGCGCCATGGCCCCGTGGCGGTGAGCCAGAGCCAGCTGCCGTCGGGCTCGCGCGTGGTATCGAGGACGCGGGTATCGCCGGGCAGCGCGGTGCGGCGGGTGGACGTGGGGGAGGGCGCGCTGCGATCCGGGGGCACGGCGGAGGGCGGGGAGGACGGGGCGGCGAGGCGGTGAATGCCTTCGCTGCGGGTGACGAGGTGGAGGGCGTCGTCGTGCAGCCAGACGCGGTATTGCGATTCGGGCGTCTCGAAGACGGTCACCGTTTCGCCGGCGCCGAAGCGCACGAGCTGGCGGCGGAGGCGGAGGTAGACGCCGTCGGGCGCGGCGAGAATGACGGGGTTGACGCCGACGAGGGTGGCGAGGCCCGAGCCGGGGGCCTCGGCGTCGTCGCCGGTCGCGTTGGCGGGGGTGAGTTCGGCGGAAGTGGTGAAGACGTGGGCGGGGATCCGCGGGGCGACGTCGCGGGCGACGAGTTGGCCGGCGGTGGGCGAGGCGGCGACGGGGTCGGGCTCGAGGACGGCGACGTTGCCGGAGCCGGCGGCCCAGACGCGGCCATCGGGACCGACGAGGACTTTGCGCGCGGCGACGCCGTGCGGCATCGGAATCAGCCGCCAGCGGACGCCGTCAAACTCGAGGACGCCGGTGCTGTTGCCGACGTAGAGAAAGCCGGTCCGCGGATGGATGACGGCATCCCAGTTGATCGCGGACGCGCCGAATTCCTCGGTGTGCCAGACCCGCAATGGGGCGGAGCCGGTCTCGCGTGGGGAAGGCGGCGGTGCGGCAGCGAGGGTCAGGGGCCCGCAGACCAGCAGCCATCCGAGTCCGAACCCGCGCGGTGGCAGGAGAGTTGAAAGAAGCCGAAGGATGGCCCGGGAAAAAGGCACGGCGGCGGCGGAGAGCAGCGTGCGCGAAGCGTGGAAACCGGGTCGCCGTTACGGGCCGGGCGAGAAGCCGTCGGGGTTGGCGCCCGAGACGGGGACGATGTTGTAGGCGCCGGTGCGGACGGTGCCCTCGCGGACATTGTAGATTTGGATGATGCGCAGGAGCTCCTCGAGGTCGATGCGACCGTCGGCCTCGGTGGTGAGCTGGGCGGAGGTGCGGAAGTCGGCGGAGTGGCGGCGCAGGACGGTGACGGGAGCGTTGGCCCGCGTGGGGGCGGAGACGAAGCCGTCCTCGGTGGAGAGCGTGGAGTCCTCGTCGTAGGCGCCGGTGCGGGTGGTGCCGTTGCGGGTGTTGAAGAGCTCGATGACGCGCGTGAGTTCGGCGAGGCCGATGCGGCGGTCGTTGTTGGTGTCGGCGCTGTGGCGCTCGAGGGCGTTGCGCACGGGAAGCTTGAAGGGCTGGACGAGGAGGTTCCCGGTGACGCCGCCCTGGGTAAACGTGGCGAGGCCGGTGAGGGTGCGGTCGCCGCCGGTGCCGACGGGGACGTTGAGGGAGATCGTGAACGTGAGCGGCGACGGCGGGACGGAGGTCCAGGTCCACTCGAGCAGATTACCCGCGATGTCGTCGGTGGGATCGGGGTCGGGGAGTCCGAGGGAGTTGGCGGCGGGCCGGGTGGCGGCGGTGGTGGAGTTGTCGGAGTGGAAGCTCCAGCCGGTGGGAATGAAGAGCGACCAGCGCAGGCCGGAGGCGGTGCCGGCGAACGTGACGGTGGCGGTGACCTGGAGCGGCACGGTGCCGTTGGGGTTGTAGCCGACGACGCCGGCGGCGAGGGCGTGGGTGGCGCGGGCGTCGAAGACGGTGAGGCGGGCGTCGCGGCTCGGAGTGGTGCCGGCGTCATTGGTGATATCGACGCGGTAGAGGCCGGCCTGGGCGAGGGCGAGGCTGGCGAGGGAGAGGGTGGCCTGGGTCTGGCCGTCGAGCTTCGTGCCGTCCTTGAACCACTGGTAGCGGAGCGTGCCGGAGTTGTTGGCGTTGGCCGCGACGTTGAACGTAGTGCCGGTGCCGATACCGACGGCGCGGTCGGCGGGTTCGGTGGTGACGGTGGGGGCTTTGGGCGGCTGGCCGCCGGTGAGGCTGAGGGTATCGAACGTCATCCGGAAGGTGGAGAGGCCGGAGGTGCCGCCGCCCATGCTCCAGCCGGTGATGCGGGCGGCGTCGAACCCGGACGTGAAGGTGCCGAGGGAAATCACCACGGGAGTGAACGTGGTGGTGCTGAACGAACTCGTGGAGACGGAAACGGTGTGGGTGTTGAGGTTGGCGTCCTCGAGTTCGACGACGAAGGAAGGGGCGAGATTGCCGGCGTCGACGCGGGCCACGACGGTGATGCCGGTCATGGTGCTGGCGTTGATCGGCGAGAGGTTGCGGGCGCCCCAGCCGTTGTTGTCGCGGGCGGTGCCGGCGACGGTGAGCGTGGTGGCGGTCTGGCTGATGTTGCCGACCCAGGAGTTGGCGGGGGGCGCGGGGAGGAGCGAGCCGGTGGCGACCGGGGCGGCGTTGCCGAAGTTGTCCAGGATCACGACCTGCGCGTGGACAGCGCAGGTGAAAGCGAGGAGGAGAAGCGGCGTGAAGCGGAGCAGGCGCATCGGCGGGCAGTGGGACTGGGGCAGCGTGATAGGTGGCGCGGTGCGGCGGTGCGAGCCCTTTGCAATTATTCGGACCTAGTCATCGTGGGTAAAATTACGGATCAGCGGAGGAGGCGCCGGCAAAGCGCGGCAAAAGAAGGATGCTTGCTGGGGGCGTGAGAAGGCGGGCGTTGGCGGGAGAGCGAGGAAATCACGGGAGAGCGGGGAAAGGCGGAGGGAGTTTGACTGCGGATGACGCGGAGGGCGCGGAGGGTGCGGATGGGAGCGGGCGCGGTGCTGCGGACTGCGCGGGCGCCCTCGGGTGCGGAGACGGCGGAGGGCGGGGAGGCGATGACGAGGAGTAAGGTGCCGAGAAACGGGAGCGCGCGACCACGGCGGAAAGCAATTTCACGTAATACGTGAAATTGGGTTGGGCGGTGGGAGGGGAAGGTCACGCGGGGGCGCGGAGGAATTGACCGCGGATGGCGCGGATTTCGCGGATGGGAGGCGGGGGCGATCTGGGCTGTTGGCCGGGGGGGAGCGGGGTGGGGGCACCCCGCCTACAGGGTGAAGAGCGTTGCGCGGGGATCAGCTGTTGGAGGGGAAGGTGAGGGTCTTGTCGTCGGGGGAGGCGCCGGTGCCTTTGCGTTGGACGAAGACGGGGGTGCCGGCTTTGAGGAGGTAGGTGTCGCGGTTGTTGCCGGGGTCGCCGACGCGTTCCCAGCGGGCGTTGCCGGTGTGATAGTAGAAGCTGAACCAGGTGGCGCCGGACCAGACGAGGAGGAGGTCGGCGTCGGCGGAATCGGTGGCGCCGCGCCAGTTGAGGGAGCGCGAAGGGGACTGCAGGGCGAGTTCGCCGAGGGTGACGTCGCGGGCCTGCATGGTGGCGAGGAAGGTGAGGGCGTTGTCGGTGCGGGAGTGGAAGGCGCGCTGCGGCGTGTCGAGGACGCGGCCCGTCACGACGAGTTCGAGGGCGGTGGGGGCGCGGCGGGTGAGCATGAGGCCGCGGTCGGGGCGCAGGAGGAAGGCGTTGCGGGAGGGATCGCCGACGACATCGGTGTCGCGGGCCCAGCGGTTCCAGGTGGTGTTGTAGTAGAAGTTCAACCACGCGGCGCCGCCCCAGACTTGGACGATGTCGGCTTGGAGGGGATCGGCGGCGCCGTGGACGACGACGTTGGCGCCGGTGCCGAAGAAGGTGGCGAGGGTGTCGGCGGGGAGGATTTCGAAGCGGGTGCCGTCGGTGCCGGTGGCGAGGGCGAGGGAATCGAGGCCGAGGCCGTCGTCGGCGATGTGGAGGCGGGTGGCGGTGTTGGCGGGCGTGACGATGCGGAACGTGCGGCCGGTGTGCGGGCCGGAGGTGAGGCGGACGAAGTAGGGTGCTTCGGCGGTGGAGAAGGCTCCGGGGGTCCAAGTGGCGGCGGAGTGTTCGAGGAAGTTGGGGCCGACGGCGGTGAGTTTGCCGACGGAGGACGATTGGGAGGAGACGTCGGCGTCGAAGGGGATGGAGAAGGAGCGCGTCTGGCCGGAAGGGATGGTTTGGGTGAGGTAGCCGACGGGGCGGCTCCGCGCCTGCTGCGCGGAGGCGAGAGGCGCGAAGGCGAGAGGCGTGAGGCTTGAGGCGAGAGGGAAG